>OBYC01000063.1_pt1 | contig 129855 bp, 116 predicted proteins | sample 1550651 | NCBI WGS metagenome assembly OBYC01 (sample SAMEA2580181, study PRJEB22360) | human gut metagenome | biome: human gut; feature: human-associated habitat; material: faeces | place: Denmark | collected 2008/2010
TTTTCTCTGCAGAATACTCTTATCAATCAACTTAGTTTTATATTCAGCAATCATTGTCTGCGATAAACTTCTACTCAAAGAATATTCAACGACATCCGTATCAGCATTTTTACAAAGAATCATTCCTACACTCGGATTTTCATGAGGCTTCTTAATATCTCTATCCAATGCCTCTAAATAAAAGTCCATTTTTCCCATATATTCAGGTTTGAAATCATCAATTTTTAAATCAATTGCAACTAAACACTGTAACTCTCTGTGATAAAAAAGAAGATCTACATAGTAATCATTATTTCCCACTTGGACATGATATTCTTCATCAATGAAAATAAAATCTCTTCCAAATTCAAGAAGAAAATTTTTCATATTTTTCAAAATTGCTTTCTTTAAGCCATATTCTTTATATGGTTCTGACAAATCAAGAAACTCTAACATATACATATTCCTAAGAACACCTGTCATATCTTTACTTTCGATTGCAGATGGGGCTTTTCCATTAGATAAAAGCAACCTCTCATAATATCCACTATCAATCTATCTCGCCAGTTCTTTTGCCTTATATTTTTCCTTTGACGCAAGTTTTAGATAAAATTCTTTTTCTTCATAGCTTTTTGTTTTAGAAATAATATTACTAACATGTATGAAAAGCAAACTGCTAAGATAATTCCATTCCGTAGCATTGATATTTTTGAAAATGCAGTATCAGCCGGAACCGGTAACTTTCTTGTAGACGGACCGAAAGAGACTGTACGCATAGATGAATCTATCCTGCCGGAAGATACTACTTTCGGTGTACGTATTAGTGGTGACAGTATGGAACCTGAATTCCATGATGGTCAGATTGCATGGGTATTACAACAGGAATCTGTTGCTAATGGAGAAATCGGCATCTTCGCTCTAAACGGAGAAGCCTACATCAAGAAATTACAAAACGATAAAGACGGAATTTTCCTTATCTCGCTTAATGAAAAGTATGCACCTATCAAGGTTGGAGAAAACGACCGCTTAGACATATTTGGAAAAGTTCTTGGAAAATCTGATGCTTCTGCTATTACAGGACATTGTAAATAATAAGCACAAGTCCTTTTTATTGGACACATTATTTTGCATAATGACAATAAAAAAATATAGAAATATAGAACTGAAAGAAGGGATTTTTATGGCGGTTACCAATAATATCAGAGAAATCCGAGAACAGCGTGGCATCTACCAGGATGAACTTGCTGAAGCTACCGGATACTGTACCAAAACCATCGGTCGAATAGAACGTGGGGAAAGCACCCCGTCCGCCGAGTTTATGCTGCGGATTTCAAAATACTTTAATATGATGGTGGAAGATGTCTTCCATGTAGAAGATTGAGCTGGGCACATGACACCCAGCTCTTTTACTATCTACTTTCAACATTAGCTGTAAGAGGAAATTTTCTCTAGTGCCATTATTCTTATAATATATTTTCAGGCTTATACATGCGTCCTGTCCAACCCATTCCACTTGCCCAGTCTCTTATTTCATCTCTTTCTTCCTGATTTCCCAGTCTGCTTGTCATTAAGAAATCAATATACCCGTGTACTCCACCGACATCATCCATAACAGGGAGACCATCTGCAAATATGCATATTGGTTTTCCTTTTATCTCCACTGTTTGAATAATCTTTGATAACAGTTCATCTTGGAGATGATCACTCATATCATACGCTCTGGCTTCCTCTATAAGACCTTCCTCATTGGAAACTACTACAAAGCCGTCTACATTTCCCTCAAATGCTGTGTCTAAACGATTCTTTGTATAATATTTTTCCTCCATGACAATATCAACTTCCCATCCATCTCCATAATCATAATTATATTTTAGAGATTTTGTAATTGGTGTTACTTCGATTTCCTCGTTCACCTTTGCTAGTCTTTTTGCAACAAACTGTACTGCTTCTCTAATATCATCTGGAACTTTTTCATCTTTAGCAGCCAAGACCTCAGTTACCTTCAATCGCTCCAGAAGTTCGTCCATTCTGCTCTCAAATCCCAGTCCAACCTGTTCAATCGTTGCATCCGTCACAGGAATCATTTTATCTTTCTGCTTAGAAACATCAATTCCATTCTTTTTCATTTCCATCCATTCATCAAAGGATGGAGTAACTCTAATTACCGAATTTTCTGTAATTAAACTTTTTGCTGTAGCATTTGCAAATGCATAATGTTCCCACTTACCACCGTAGGAATAAGGTGCTGTATATTTCTTGCGAAACCATGTCTTGATGCTGACTCCTTGCTTATAATCATCATCCCAATAGATATCTTCAAAATCATCGCACGGAAAGCGAAAATACACACCACACAAATCTATCCAATCCGTTAGTTTCCCATCATATAGAGTTCTTCCATATTCATCCGGTCTATTCTTTCCACCAGTCATCTTCTGAAAAACTTCTTCTGGCAAAAGATACTGATGTAGATGACTGTTCTGCCATCCAAAAGCACGCTGAATCACATAATGCAGCGCATGTAATGTAATATCAGCCGGGACAAGTACCTCCCTAATAATACCTTGCTTTACTTTTCCATATCTATTAAGAACAACTCTGTCTTTAACATCTGTTTCTTCCAGATTCAGGGAAAGACGTAATTTTAATACAGAATACTTCTGTTCTGACATTTCTTCACTCTCCTTTTTCTTTATTCTTTCTTCATCTAATTTCTTTTGCACCTGTAAAAGTTCATGCTCTGTCATAATTCTTATCGTCCCAATAGGCTCATCATGCTGTTTACTCTGTCTGACTATTTCATCGAATTTATTGGAAACTTGACTGTCCGCCGCTATATACATACGTCTTCGATAATCTTCACTTTTTTTTGAGTTATATGACCGACTTTCTCCATAACCAGTTTCCGTTCGTGTATATGGCAGATATGCTTGGACTGTTTTCTCTGATATCACTAACTGCTTTGAAATCTCTGATGTAGTCATCCCTTTCCGAAATAGTTCTCCGACTTGTTCAGATGTATGACTACTCCATAACCCCTCAGTTATCAGTATCCTCTGAGCTTTTACAAGTGAAGTCCCCACATTTTGTGCGGTTTTCTTTACAGAATTGGTAATCCTATAGTCTGCAATTACTTTTTGATATAAGTTTTCATCTTGAACCATATGAGCACCTCCATATCTTAGATATAGTATATATGCGGTTCTTTTTAGTGTCAACCTAGTAATTATGTTTTAAATTTGAGGCATATACTACTAAATAAAGTATATGCCCATTCGCTCACATTACCAGATCAATATCCATTACATCATTTGCAATAATTATTTTCTGCCATCTCAATAGTAACATCGGTTAAATCTCAGTTAGAGTCTCGGTTAAAAAAAATTCTCAACCGAGATCAAACCAAGAGGTCATCCTAATTTCTTTTTAATTTAGGTTTTTCTTGGTTAATCTTGGTTAAATTACATCCAAACTAAACCGAGCTTAACCGAGCTCTACTTTAATACCCATAATCATGAATCTACACTTACAAGACTTATGCTTATAAATGACAAACTTAGATAAAAATAAATCATTACACAGTGACCAAATTCTCGTGCAAGCGCGGATATTAACTCGTTGCTCACATAAATACAAAAATAAAATCCTGGTTTCACTTCGTATAACTTGCCATCAACCTTAAGACTAACCGCACATAACGCTATGCATCCACGCTTAATACGTATGCCTTTTATCCTTTCAGCTGCCTGGACTGCCATATTTCCACCATACTTTCCATCACCAGCAACCGGCTTGTTTAATATAATCTTATCTTTATCCTCGTATACTATATCCATCTTAACTAATAATTCCAATACTCTTAATCCACTTTGTAAAAAGTACTTTCCACTCACCAGTCTGTGCAAAATCATCACCACAGCCATAACCATGGCCACCTGTTCTGAATATATGAAGTTCAGCACTTACCCCGGCTTTTCTTGCTGCCATATAAAAGCCCACACTGTTCTCAGACAATGTTGTTCTGTCATCATCCGTTTCACATATAAATACTGGCGGCATATCCGGTCTTACAAGCTTATCCGGATTATACTTATGCAGTATCTTTGCCTTACTGTCACTGATTCTCTCAAGCACCTGTTCCTCAGACATATATCTTTTGCCTGCTTCAATACAATCGTCAATACTTATAACCGGATATGAACAAACAGCAAAATCTGGTCTTGCTGATAGTTTATCATATTCATCCTTATACTTATAATCCGCATACACATCACTTTCATACGCTGTTGATAATAACGCTGCCATAAAGCCTCCTGCTGAAAAGCCCATAACGCCTATCTTAGCTTCATCTATACCGAATTCCTGCGCCCTTCCTCTTATAACTCTCATTGCGCGCATAGCATCTATAAGTGGGACATCCTCTGCATTATCATGTTCATCTGATGGAAGTCTGCATTCAAGAACAAATGCAGCTATTCCCATACTATTAAGCCACTTTGCAACATCTTCACCTTCAAAGTTGTATACAAGGCGTCTGAACGCACCTCCTGGAATAATCAATACTGCCGGAATCCTTTGTCTGTCTGTACTGTTACCAATACCATCAGGTATATAAGGAACAATATCCGGATCTGTAATGTTCTGCACTATATGCTTTACTCTTCCATCAGGCATATCTTCAGTGTAATATTTTCTTGTAAGCTTAAGGTTCTGCGAACCCGGAGCCCCATGCTCAAACAGCCTTATCTTGCTTACTGGTGTCTTAAACACCTCATTCTGCGTATCTGTCATATCTACTCCTCCCTGCTCTCAAGAAACAAAAGCTTATTAGCCTGTATGCTCAGCTCATCATAATGCATAAGCATATCACTCTCATCATATTCTTCTGAAATCACTTTATAGCCTTCAAACCTTATAAGATTCTTGAAATATTCTTCCACATCTGCTGTCTGCTTAACAACAACCTCACTGAATGCCACTCCCTCTTCTGACTCCTGAAAATCTGGTCTGTAAAGAAGCTCACCGGTAATTATATTTTCTTTATCGGCTACAAATACAGCTTTGGCATAATATTTGTTACTGTCCGTTGTCGCAAGACGTATTCTTCTTGGTGGTGCCATCGTCTTATCATTCATGGCATTCGCTTTCCTGACTTCTTCTGAATCAAAATATTCCTTTTCAATTATCATATTTAACCTTCTTTCTGTCATATAAATCACTCATAGTTTTACAATATCCAAAACAGGACGATATATTTAAGGTTCTTATGGATATATGTTCTAAACAGGCTTTTGTATCAGGGGAAACTATTTTTCCATTTTTTAGCCCCTAAAAATGGAATTTATTTTTTCACTTTCTTTTCCCCAGTTTTGCATTAAATAAATTCATTTTCTTCTTTTCACCTTGCTTCTTTTTGAAAAAATTATATTTCCTTTTTTATGAAGAATTTCGGAAAATTAGATTTGCGTGATACAAAGAAGTAATTATCTACCACTATGCTAACTCACATAGTGCTAAACGTCAATTATTTCTTACCATTATATTTCATCTGGTCTGACTTCTGTTGAATTAACTTCACACACCATCTGCATCATATAATTTTTATTCATATCACCATTATCAGGAACTAATATAAGTTCGTGTATGCTGCTTGGTAAAACATATAGCCCTTTACAATTATTAAAGCCAGCTAATTATGAGATATCAAAAACAAGGAAATACAAGAATGATATTGGAAAGATAGAAAACATGGAATACGATAAAATATCCGATTTTTATACATGTAAGAATAACAGGAAACTTACAGTATCACATATAAGACACAATAAAACTAAAACAGGACATGCAGTTCAGAAGATACCTAAGCAAAGGGACTGCGAATGTACTCGCTTAAAGTACTCTTTTAGCAATTGCAAGAAACATAAATAAACTTCATAATAAGATTCAGAACGGGAAGACAGGAACACATTTATTTCCCTTAAAAAGTGCCTGAATTTAGAAATATCAAAATAAAAATTTTAAAAACCTATATAGGTTTATTAAAGTACGCCAATTTTTGGAACATCCCATTCATTTTAATAAATAGTAACTTATCACCAGTAAACAAGCAACTTAAAGCCACTTTTATCTGGTTCAGTTTTTTAAGCAGTTCGGTTCAGATAAAAAACCAAACTGTACTAGTTTACACCAATTTACATTAAGTATTAGTATATACATTTTTTGCCAAACTGCTTAAATACTGCATTCTAATTTCAAGCAATTATACTATTCGTATGATTACATTCTGTCGTGGAATGTTCTAGTAATAACTGTTGCAAGTGGTAATAATCTGCTCTTTAATATGCTGATAGCATCTTCACTTATAAGTCTTGCACCACTTGTCGCCACCATAACTGGATCAACAACTATATTTCCTGCTTTATACTCTGTAAGCTTATCTGCTATTACCTGAATCAGTTCACCTGAAGCAACCATTCCTGTCTTGACAGCATCCGGATATATATCTGTAAATATACCATCCAGCTGCTCTGCTAAAAACTTAGGAGATACCTCCATTATATCTGTTACACAAGTAGTGTTCTGTGCAGTCAGGGCTGTGATTGCACTCATCGCATATACACGATTAGCTGTCATTGTCTTTATATCTGCCTGTATTCCGGCACCTTTTTAGTCTTTATATAATCTATGAGCCCCGCCTGTTCAAGCTTTTTCCTTAATCTTGTAACATTAACAGTCAGCGTGTTATCATCAATAAAGTCATCACTTTCCCAAAGCTTCATCATAATATTATCACGCGAGACTACTTTACCTATATCCTGTCATCCTCAACTATTAATATTTAATACATAGACTCACCCTGCTTCAATGTGCTTCATTATTGTATTATTATTTACAAGCTATTACGTTAAGTATATATTCATACATTCTCTTAGTTGAAGATATGCTTAAGTGTTCCTCAGTTGTATGAATATCAAAAATATCAGGTCCCATTGATATGCAGTCAAGTCCTTCTATTTTGCCTGCAAGTATACCACATTCAACACCTGCATGAATAGCCTCGATAGTTGGCTTTTTACCATACATCTGTTCAAATATCCTTACCATGTCATCACGCAGCTTAGAATCCTTCTTATATTCCCATGCTGGATATTCACCTGTAAATTCAGCATTTGCCCTGAATGCTTCACTAATGAATTTGATCTGGCTCTTAAGATTCTTTAAAGCAGCCCCTACAGAACTTCTAAGTGAGAATCTAAGACATATACCTGATTCATCTAGTGAAATCACACCAAGATTAAGCGAAGTTTCCACAAGATTATCTATATCCTGGCTCATTCTCATTATTCCGTTAGGTAATGCCTGTATAAGTGAAACTGCCTTTGTGCTATCTTCATATGTTACTGCCTCTGTGCTGCAACCCTCTGATATATCTACAACACACTTTAAGTCTGCATCAGATGTAGCAAACTCTTCTTTTATCTCTTTTGCTGCATTCTCAATAGCTGCTTTAACCTCTGCTGTCTTGTCTGCTGCTACAATAATCTCAGCCATACATTCTCTTGGAATAGCGTTATCCTTTCTTCCACCGTTAAACGCTGCAAGATATACATTATTGTCTGTGATAACATCCCTTAATATTCTTGACATAAGAACATTCGCATTACCTCTGCCTTTATCTATTTCAACACCTGAATGGCCTCCTGTCAGTCCTGATAAAGTAATACTAAGCTTTGTTCCAGTAACCTTATTTTTATCAAGCTTTAGTGTAACTCTGCTACTGCAACCACCTGCACAGCTTGCAAGCATGATTCCTTCTTCTTCACTATCCATATTAAGAAGCTTTTTGCCCTTTAACATAGATACATCTATGGAAGAAGCACCTTCCATGCCTACTTCCTCAGATACTGTACACACGAACTCAAGACGTGGATGTGCGATACTGTCGTCATCAAGTATTGCAAGTGCATAGGCAACAGCTATTCCATCATCACCACCAAGCGTTGTTCCCTTAGCAGATATGAAATCACCATTTACCTCAAGATCCAGTCCATCCTCATCCATATTCTTATCACAATCAGGTGTCTTCTCGCATACCATATCCATATGTCCCTGAAGTATTATAGGTGCTGCATCCTCATAACCCTTTGAGGCTTCCTTTATTATGATTACATTGTTAAGTGAATCCTGATAATATTCAAGCTTTCTTTCCTTAGCGAAATCAACAAGATAATTGCTGATTTTTTCTTCCTTATATGATGGATGTGGGATATTACATATATCCTCAAAAAAAGAAAATACATTTTTAGGTTCTAATTCAGATAATACTCTCATAACACTGTCTCCTTTAAAATATTTATAATCTACAAATTTATTTTATTCATTTGTTTATCTGCTTATTTATCTTGTTCATATATACAATAAACTGATTCTTATGAAGCAGCTTTATAAAATAACACAATCTCTCATACAGCGGCTCCGCTTTATCTCCAAAATGCTCTTTCACAAGCTGTCCTATATCATAAATACTTCTTACACCATCTATGCTATGCCATACAAATGTACCGAAATCATCTAGTTCGATGTAACTATATCTGGGCTTTCGTGCAATAAGCTGCGCTATTCTGTTAAAAATCCCCTTATTGTGTACTTTGACTTCTACATGACCTTTTTTGTTTTCCCTGCATTCGAACAACGAATTATGCTTTGGAACATAGTCTAAGTAATTATCCTTCTGCTTAGCCATAAATCAAGCCTTCTCCTTTAATCCTAGAAAATAAAAATCTGCCGGCAAAATAACCGGCAGACTCATTATAACATATTATTTATTATTTTGTCTTCTTTTCTTTTTTGTTAATAAATGCTACTAATGTTGCAACAAGACATGCAAAGAATACAAGTCCTCCGATATTACCAAGATTAATAATCTTTGATATATTAATAACATCGCCAAGAGTATCTGCACCAACAGGAATAATAGCGAATACCGCTAAAAGGATACCAACCAGTCCTTCACCGGCAATAAGACCTGATGAATAAAGTATTCCCTGATTAACCTTAGCCTTACGCTCTTCTTCTGTAATACCTTTCTTCTTATCAAAGTAAAGTCTTACAAGTCCACCAACCATAATAGGTGTACTTAAATAGATTGGAAGATAAAGTCCTACTGCAAATGGAAGCACAGGTATCTGAAGAATCTCAACTACTATTGCAATTGCAACTCCTGCAAATACAAGTGACCATGGAAGGCTGTTACCCATAACACCTTCAACAACCATCTTCATAAGAGTTGCCTGTGGTGCTGGTAATTCTGTTGAACCATAGCCCCATGCTGCATTAAGTAAATAAAGTACTCCACCAACTGTAATAGCTGATACAGCTACACCAATAAGTTCACCAGCCTGCTGCTTGTAAGGTGTTGCACCTACTATATAACCTGTCTTTAAATCCTGTGATGTATCTCCTGCTATAGCAGCAATTATACATATTACAGAACCAATACTTATAGCCGCAACCATACCCTTCATTCCAACAGCACCTGTTGCCTTAAGAATCGCTGATGAAATAAGAAGTGTCGCAATAGCCATACCTGATACAGGGTTATTGGAACTACCTACTAATCCAACCATACGAGATGATACTGTTGCAAAAAAGAAACCAAATATGATAATGATAATTGCACTAAGAAGATTTACAGGAATAGCTGGGATTAACCACATAATAATAGCAAGTACTCCGATTCCTAATACAACAAACATCATAGGAATATCCTTAGTTAATCTTGATTCTACTCCATCTGCCTTCTTACCATATCCCTTAAGTGCCTGCTTAAATGTCCTTACAATAAGTGGTAATGACTTAATTAAGCTTAAAATACCACCAGCCGCAACTGCACCGGCTCCAATATAACGTACATAATTAGACCATATCTGTGATGGACTCATCTGTGAAACTGGAATAAGTGCTGGTCCAATGATATTATCTCCACCGAATAATGCGATTAATGGCATAATCATAAACCATGCAACAGAACCACCTGCAAGAAGGTATGATGATACCTTAGGTCCACATATATAACCAACTCCTAAAAGTGCAGGTAATACATCTGCACCTACTGCTGAACCCTTATATGGTTTAATTGTAAAATCAACCTCACTTGGGAACACCTTAAGTCCATCTGCTATAAACTTATAAACAGCAGCAATACCAAGACCTGCAAATACTGTGCCAGCCTTAGCACCACCTTCTTCACCTGCAACTAATACCTCAGCACATGCCTGTCCTTCTGGATAAGGTAACACACCATGCTCCTGGACTATCAATGCACTACGAAGTGGAATCATGAATAATACTCCAAGGAAACCACCGATTAATGCAATAAGCGCTATCTCAACTAAAGAAGGCATAACTGTACCTTCCTCCTGCGCCCACATAAATAATGCTGGAAGTGTAAATATAGCACCTGCTGCAACCGATTCACCAGCAGAGCCAATAGTCTGGACCATGTTATTCTCTAATATGGAATCTCTTCTTAATATAAAGCGGATAATTCCCATTGAGATAACCGCTGCTGGTATGGATGCAGAAACTGTCATACCAACTCTAAGTCCTAAATATGCGTTAGCACCGCCAAATAATATAGCTAATAAAACACCTATAATAACAGATGTAACTGTTAACTCAGGCATAACCTTATCAGCTGGAATATAAGGCTTGAACTCTTTCTTTTCGTTCATACTCTTTCTCTCTTTCTTAATATTCTTATGCAAAAATCGCATATAATATAATATTATTAAAAAAATATAAAAATGTCAAATATCTTTCAGATATAAATTGTAAACCGTAAATAGTAAACATAGCTTTATTCCTATGCAATTCCTGCAATCAGAACTTTGCAAATATATTAGTACTATTCTTAAGATTCTGGGCAATACTCTTGTTTTCTATCATTTTATTGCTGATATTGACTATATCCTCAACAAGATCCTGTGTGCTTATTCTTCAAATTTCACATCCTGAAGATTATCTCTTTGAGCTGTAATTCCATCTGCACACCACTCATAGGTATTTGTAAATATCTCTGGTGTATGAACCGTTTCAAAAAGATAAGTTCGATCTGCATTTCCATAATTGCCAAGAACTTCAAGTAGTTTCTGAATTCCTGCTCCAATACTCTCTCTATTTTCGGCTTTGTCAATTTCTTTTAAAATCCGCAGAATATCTCCTTCTCCTGCAAGGATATTGTAGTTCTGCCTATTCAATATCCTCTTTCCATAAATAGATGTTCATATCAAGGCTCATCGCATATCCCCTGTCTGTGGAGAATTTTGTCGAATGAAAAGAATCATCCTTGTACATCTGCAAAAATTCTCTTGTGGTTTATTATCCATCCGCTATAATAACTTACCTTGCCGCTAAGCACCTTCATCTCTCGATCCATCAATTCTCATCGCGAAGCACTGACTGATATCTGTCGGGTAATATACCGGATTTTTACCAGAAGAATAGAAGTCAAATCTATAAGTGACATAATTTCACTGGTAAATAAAATGAACAATGCTACTGAAATTGAATGGGATATAGATAATGAATCTCCTGATTCTGAAGCAACTTTAACCAGACTTATGCTTATTAACAACAGTCTAAAGTAATTACTAACTATTTATTTTCTATATAATTTCTTACAACAACATATATTTTAATTAAACTTGTCGCAAAATATTAATTTGCATATATCATGTCTTCAAGCCAAATTTGATGTCGTGAAAATTTAACAGCTAATAAAAAAAATAGAGTGCAGATTCTAACTGAATCTGCACTCCTTTTTTATTCAGATTATAAATGGTGCTTTTTATATCTTATTATATCTTGTTATAACTTAATATCGACTTTTCCCAGTTTTCATGCATCTTTGCAGACATTATAGCTGGTCCAGTTTTTTCTCGATTTGGTCCAGATTTGGTCCAGTTTATAAATGAAAATATACTATTTTATGGTAATTTACATTAAACTGATTTTTCTTCAAATCTCTCAAACCCGCATAAACACTGTATTATAAAATCTGAAAAAACTCAAAAACAGCAATTACATTCTATCATGGAATGTTCTAGTTTCAACGGCAACCTCAAAATAATATCCATTTTAAGCACTTCCTAGCTTCCAAAACCTTCGCTGGTTCAGTTTTGGCTCAGTTTTCTGAAATAGCTTTTTTCTCATTTCTATGTTCAAACTTCTTCATTTCTTCATAAAGAACATCATCTGTTGTATGAGAATAAATATCCATAGTAGTCTTAAAATTAGTATGCCCTAATAATTTTTGTAATGTTTTAATATTCATTCCATTCTCTACACAGCGTGTAGCAAATGTGTGTCTTAAAATATGTGGTGACACATTTGGAAAGTTCGGATCTATTTTTCTTAATTCTTGAGTCAACTTTGATAATGACCTTCTTATTGTATCGTCATATATAGGTGTGTTCAACCAAGATACAAATACTAAATCCTCAAATCCCTCTTTTGGTTCATATAATGCTTTTATAGCATTATCCCTTTCTTTTTCAATCAAAAGCAATTCTCTTGCCCTCTGTGTCATCGGTATTTTTCTTTTACCCATTTCAGTTTTAGGATAATGAAATCTAGGATATCTACCTTTAACTGTTCCATCTTCCTCTATAGCCATTGTTGTTACCAGATTAGTATTTACATATATCATACTATTATCAAAATCTACACTTTTCCATTCAAGTCCTGTGGCTTCTCCAAGTCTCATACCTGTTTCCAGCATAAATTCCATCAGTTCAGCATGTTCAAGCTGTGACTGTTTCACTCTTGGTCTATAAATATAATCCACAAACAACTTTTCCTGTTCTAATGTCATAGGCTGCTTTATCCTTTTAGCATCATGTTGTACATTCCATACTGCTTTTCTTGCCGGATTTCTATCTATAATATTATCGTCAACAGCCTTCTGAAACATTGAATGTAATATAGATCTTACTCTCTTTCTATATGCATCAGACGGCAAATTATTAAGTGCCTTTTGAATAGTAGTTGTATTCAAGTCTTTCATTTTAATAAAGCCTATATCCTCTTTGACTTTATTATACATCTTGTCATACTGATGTCTGGTTGAATCTCTTATTGAAATCTCATAAATTTCCATCCATATCTTATACCACTCATCAACAGATAATTCATGATTCGCCAAATTTTTCTTACTATAATCTTTATATTTAGCTTCATCCATCCTTCTTCTTAATTCTGCAAGATTCCTGCACCTTATACATTCTGTTTTGCCAAATCTATTAACAAATCTGCCTAGAAATCTACCATCCTTACTTTGAGTAATTCCTTTACCTAATTCCTTTCCATTTAATGATTTTCCCATGTTGCTCCTCCTACACAATAGAAAAAGCTACCTGTTTTCATATAAATAATAACATATATCATGAAAAATAGGTAGCTTTTTGTGAACTTTTTATTTTGTCTGATTATCAATCCATTTATCTAATTTTTCTTTATTGGCATACCATCTATTTCCAATCTGTATACCTATTCCGTTTCTTCCTCTTAATATCTCTCTGCATTTCGTATCACCAATTCCGAGATATTCACACACTTCCTTGATATTAAGCAGTTTCTTTCCATCTATTTCCTGCATTTATTTTTATACCTTTCACTGAGCATCTGTCTTACTATTGCTTCATCAACAAGTTCCATTACCTCTGAATCTTCCGGGATATGTCCTATTTTACTTATAATCTTTCTTCTATCTATAGATACCGTCTGTTCAATAAGAATCAAAGATGGCTTTTCTATATATCCACATACATTCTCTTTATTAACCTTTACATGTACCGGCTTCCCTTTCTTATCCATTCTTGATGTCATAGGACATACATTGGCTACTGGTGAACTCGGATAAGTTCCAATAACAACACATGGTCGTACACCTGATTGCACACAGCTATACATATGTTGTCCTAAATCAACATAAATAATGTCACCTCTATTTAACTCCTTCATTCAGCCAATCCTCCTATCATTTTAATCGGAAGTGTTAGTCTTCCTTCATCTACCGTTATAATTACACCACCTACAGAATTGATAATACCAACCTTGTCATATGCATCCCTAATTGATGTACTTATTGAACCCATATTAGCAAGTAACAATCCTTCAGCTTCCCTATTTTTTATTCGTCTTGTCAATCTCATAAAATGTATATTAACATCATATTGTCCCAAAACATCCCTATGAAAAACTTTCTTTATTATAATATTATGAGCTTTTGCATATTCTCGGATATATCTTAGCTGCTTTATCTCCCTAACTTCTGCCCCATTTATATCTCCTTCTGTAGACAAATAAACAAAGCAATTAATCGTTTTTTCTCTTTTTTTCTTCATAATCTATAAAACACTCCTTCTATACTGGCTTATTATCCAACATATACATAAAAATTTTTGTATAATATTTCTGCTGCTCTGGATTAAGTTGCTTTAAACGATTATCTATTGACACATTCAGCGTATTCCCATTTTCTGCAGGAATTCCCAGCACGCTATTTGCATCAGTATGTAAAACCGTAATCAACTCAAAAAGCAGTTCCATACCCATTTTTCTTGTTCCAAGTTCTATTAAATTCATATGGTACTTTGACCTATTTACCTCAAATGCAAGCTCTTCAATTGTCTTATGGCACTTAATTCTCTGTGCTCGTATAGCCTGTCCCACTTCAAAACTGTTATATTCCATAGCCTTCACTCCCACAATCTAGTTCTGCGGTGCATCCAAATAGCATTTCATCCATACTTTCGTCTGCCTCATCTTCTGTGGGAAAAGCCATTATTCTTTTCCCACAGCTATCAAATATCACCATTTCAGATTCAAATATTATCTTGTACATAATTTCTCTTACAAAATCCTTGTCCTTCTCATATAATATGGTCTGATACACTGAGGTTTTTCTGTTATAAAAACATCCGGGTCTTCCCCCATAGCCTGATAATAAATATCATAGACTACTGAATATAAATCACGTTCTAGTGTTCGTAATTCAGGTATGAACTGAATAATATCAGTATAATGACTAGATATCATTTCCACAGTCAGCAAAAACACTGCATCAATATCGTCTTCATTAATTGCATCAAAAATTTCTTGTGTTGCTTCCTGTGATATGCAACCATTACTATTGTAATCAGCAATAACATCAACAACTTCATAACCATTCTGCCTTGCAAATATAAATGTGATAGCCGATATAATCCTAGATAATTGCATATTTGGCTTTTCAGCTGTAAATATATGTGCTCTCTTTTTATTCATTATCACAAATCTCCTAATTTAATATTTGATCAAGCGCTTGTCTAATCATAAATTATCCGCGGCGATTAAGTTTCCTTAACCATAAACCAATGATAATATTGTACGCGCATAAAAATAAGGAACTGTTGTTACGAGTCTATCATAATAACAGTTCCTTCTTCATAACTATTGTATTTACCCTGTATAGTACGCATTAGTTTATTTCAATATAATTGAAAGCTTTTTATTCATTCTATTAGTCAATTGTATATAACTATACATCTGTCAAAATATAATTTAATATTATAAATCGTTGCAATTAAAAGAAAATAAATTTATAACTTAGGAGTATTTAACAATGAAAAATATCAAAAAAAATTTTAACAATTATCTAAATCACTGCATTACTCAAAAAAGACTAGACGAAAAGACAATAAAAGCTTATCGTATTGATTTATCACAATTTATTAATAAAACCAATAAAATTTCGATAGACCAATTAGATATTTGTACTTTAGAAAAATATATTGCATTTCTTAATAACACTTATAAGCCCAAAACTGTCAAACGAAAACTTGCATCAATAAAAGCATTTTTTCACTATTTAGAATATAAAGACATAATTGATTTTAATCCGTTTAATAAAATGGTAATTCAACTTAAGGACCCCATTATTTTACCTAAAGTTATTCCACTTAATACAATAGAAGATTTTCTTGCTACCATTTATAAACAAATATCTCAAGCAGACACACCTTATAAAAGAAGAAATGCTTTACGTGATGTTGCTGTTTCTGAAATGCTTTTTTCTACCGGAATCAGAATATCCGAATTATGTTCATTAAAATCTAAAGATATTAATCTCTCCACAGGAACAATTTTGATTTATGGTAAGGGGGACAAAGAACGACGACTTCATATCGGAAATAAACAAGTTATAAATATTTTACAACAATATAAAAATGAATATAATTCGGAAATAAATATTTGTAAATATTTTTTTGTTAATCAATCTGGAAGAATGCTTAATGATCAAGCTGTCAGACGGATGTTAAATAAATACTGTAATTTAGCCTCCATTGATTTACATATAACACCTCATATGTTCCGACATACATTTGCCACTAGTTTATTAGAAGCTGATGTAGACATACGATATATTCAAGAAATGTTAGGACATAGTTCTATTAATATTACCCAAATATATACTCATGTAGCAACCTCTAAGCAACGTGAAATTCTAATAAATAGACATCCACGAAAGGATTTTCATCTTTAAAATACAAAATTTATGCTACTTACACTATTTTGTATTATATCTTAAGTACTTTTATAACAAGTACAGATATTTTTCTTATGCATAGGAATATCTGTACTTGTTATAAAAGTTTTAAATACTCATATTATTTCCCTATCAATACAATATTTGATAGATAATGTTAAGTTATCTGTTGGTTATATATAGCAGCCAATTGTAAAATATACAACAAAAGGAGTTCTATATAGATGAAAAAATATGTTGTAATTATTGATTTGCATTGTGATCCAACTATTCCATCTGGAGCAGGCGATATAGGTGGAGGTAATACCTATTCAAGAAGTCTTTTGCATGAATTACAGAAAAATAACATATACCATATTTATATTACACGAAAAAAATATCCGAATTTAGAAGAATACATAGGCATGACACCCTTTTCTGATTTTTATAGAATCAATTTAGGTAATTGGGGTCCTATTGACAAGGACATTTTGCAAAATTACCACTCGTATTCAAAACAATTAGTTATCGAAATTTTATCAAAATACAATGATTGTTCGTTTATATTTCATAGCATTTATTGGCAATCAGGAATGCTAGCATATGAGCTTGCTGAACAATATAATACATTTTATGTACATACAATTTTGTCTAACGGCAAGAAAAAACAACTTGCTGGAGCCGTAGAAGATATAGTAAAGCAACGAATCCATGAAGAGGAAAAAATATTTGCACATGCTAAATATTTAATCTGTTCGTCACTATCCGAAATAAATGAAATCCAGAAGTTGTACGCTATTCCGCCAGAAAATCTTATTTTGGCTGGATTGGAGGTAGACAATCATTATCTTTATCCTGCCTACAATAGCAGAGGTGAAATACGGATCAATACACTCGGAAATACAATTATAGAGCAACAATATTTGAGCTATTTTTCAGACATTAACAAAAATGATGATTATTTGTGGTGGAATTTAAAAAATTTTATATATTTTGGTCGTATACATAAAAATAAGGGGATTAAACAAATTATAATTGCATGGATGCAGGCTTATGAGATTATAGGTGAACAAATGCCTAATTTATGGATTGTAGGTGGTTCTCCAAGCCAAATAGAACATTTTAGAAATACTATAAAAGAATATATTCCACAACTTGCAGACCTTGAAAAACAACATCGAATTATATGGTGGGGAACGCTCCCACCGGAAGGTATAAGTACACTGTTATTAAAAAGTTCTGTATTGATTACTCATTCTAAATATGAAGCCGGAGGTTTAGTGTTATTAGAAGCATTAAATCAGGGAATTCCTGTTATTGCAACACCAAATGGTTATGGAAAAGACTATTTGGAAAATTGGTATAATGGTTTTGTTGTGCCATATAATGATATTGCGGCATTAAAACAAAAATTACTATTTTTCTGTAGTCACCCATTTTTGACCGATTACCTTGGAAAAAATGCGAAACAATCTGCAAAAGAAATAGAGCAGACATTTAATTTTTTTGATTCACATATGTTTTCATATGGATTTAAAGCAGAAAAAAAACAAATGTCTTTTTTTAAAAAGGAGATAGATTGGTACCAAGCAATAAAATTACATTCAATGGATACTTATCCTTATCTTACTGAATTACCATCTGAATTTGATATTAAACAAATTATCCAAAATTGTTTGCAATGTGCCGTTTTAAACATTTCGGAAATAGTTGAAAACGAATTAGATTATAAACTATGGGAGATTGATACAAATGAGGGTACCTATCTTTTTGCTTATTATTTTGATATCATTAATACCACTAACATTTGGAATCCATATTCCACAGAAGAATATGTATTGACAAAAGGAGAACGAATACATACATTACTGGAAGCTATTGAAAATGATAAAAAACTTTCTGTTGTTTACAAAAATACGGCATGTGGGTATGTTGTTTATAACGGAAGTTTATATGATGTATTCTCAGAAAAGAAACATTTAGCTTATGTATCATTTGTGTCTGATCAAGATGAAGCAGCCACTCTAAATCTTAAGTTTACAGAATTACTATTTTTATTGGAATCTCCATTAATGAGCAAATATGATGTTTTACCTCTTATTAATTATGTGCGAAATGTAAAGGCAATATTTAAGTCAAAGAGAACTTGTGTTGCCAATATTCCTTTTGTGAGCATTTATTCTTTGTATTATGATACAAAATCAAATTTTAAAATGATATCTTATGATAAAATAGGTTTGCAATACAAGCACCTACGGAATGCATCCAGAAAATTTGCATATGTATCAGCAGCCTTCAATTATACTATATTAACTCTTGAACAATTATGGTCAATTTATTTTGAGATATATACATATATAGAGAAATTACTGATTTATTCTAAAGAATTTAGGAAAGACCTAATTGATGCAATTTATGAAAAATGCTAGTAATGTCTGCCATACATATGCACAGTTTTTACAAGTGCTTGTATGGCAGATTATATGCTTTCCATCAATTTCAAAATAAGATAAAAATTTCTTTTTTCAAAAGAAAAGCTTTGTCTATTATATCGTTACCGGGTTCAAACGCATTTATTGGATCATTTTTTATAGAATTGAACGCGGGATATTTAAACCATTCCTCCAATTTTTTGGCAAACCAGTTTTCTTTTATAATATATGAGACCTTGTAAAGTGACAAAATAGCTGCATAATTGTTTTCTTTTTTTAAATTGCTAGTTTTCTTCAATTTACTTTCAATAATTTGATAATTATCTTTTAGCCAATCATATAATATATTTAAATCATTCCTAATATTCTTTTTTTCTTTCCAAAGTAAAACTATTTTATTTGTTCTAAAAAGAAATTTTTGTTGATCTGTTACGGATTCATCGAATATATTAAGAGCGTGCTGCAGACAATCCAAGGCTTCGCATGTATTTCCATTTTCAAAGTACCAAATACCTTCATTATTATATGAGCGGGATATATCAGAAAGTAATTCATATCTGTCTGCTTTTTCTCGTATAGCTACAATTTGATTTAGACATTCTTCCGAAAAATCTTTCTGTGTGAGATTACATATAATTTGATTATTGCTTAGCCATACTTCTAAATCAATAAATTGTGCTTTTTTAGCCAATTGTATACCAACAGCTAATGCCTTATATGATTTATTCAAATCTGTCTTAAAATTTGATGATGCATAATTAGAAAGATAACATATTTTTAGATACATTGCATCTGGATATTTTTTTATACCCTCTAACATAAAGTCTAAAAAACCAGGTTTTATTCCTCGTTCTTTTAAGCATAATCCCTTACACCAATACAGTTTCCCCACTAATTCGTTATCATGACAATAATGTTCTAAAAGTAATCCTTTATCAATAAATTCTTCTGCAATATCAAAACGAAACAATGTTTTCTGCTGATTATAATAAAGTAAATAGATTTTTACTTGTAATTTATAAATATCACTTGTATTATTATTAGTTTTATTGATTTTTGCAATTTGATTTTTGCATAAACTATTTGCTTTCTGTAAAAGTTCGATATTTTCTTTACTACAATATAATTGTTTTTCCTTAATACTTTCAAGATACTCTATTAAAAAAAATAATGTATTTTGGCTTTCTGGTTCATTGAGGTCAAAATATTGATAGCACAAAAATAGTAGATGACTTTTGAGATTAGTCAAGTTTTGTACTTTAAGCATCTTAATGAGAGCCTTTATTTCTAATATATCAACGTTTTTATTAGCAATTAATTTAAAGCAATTTTCTTTATATTGCATTTGCACTTCTGGCAAATCCCAAAGTGTTTTATATTTTAATAGAAAATTAATTACCCTGATTTTTTCAAATTGAGGTATAGCATTATTTAATATATTTTTATAAGTACTATTTTTTACAACGATAGAATTTCCTGTTTCATCAAAAAAAGGCGTATCTAAAAGTAATTTAGCAATATTATCAGTATCAAGTACATCTTCAAGCTCTATAAGCAGCTCATAATTCAAATGTCCATCTAATAATTCTATAATAGCAGAACACCAAATAAATGCTTTTTTTTGTTTATCAGATATTTTTTGATAATATTGTTCCAAGAGATAATTTGAAAATGTACCATATTGGACTAACGGCATTTTTGATATCTCTGTTTTCGTTTTTATCCCATTCTGATTGATATAATCAAGAACATCTGTCAATACCATTAAATTGCATCCGTATTTGTAATAAACAGAATTAGCAATATCCTGTGAATTGCTTAACCTCAAATTTCTTATAATATATTCACAAGCCTCAGCTTTATTGCATTCATACATAGAATATATTGTAGCTGAAATTTGTCCTTGCGAATATTGGTGCAGCGAACGTACAAAATTTATTGATGCCTCAGTAGATTGAATAAATGGCATATTATCTACCTCAATAATAGTCTTTATTTTATCTGTTATAGCAGGAAGAAAATTAAGAAAGAACTTACTTACTTGCATTGATACTTCATTACAATTATACAAATATAATATTATTGAAATATTTGTTTTATCTAATATATTTGCAAAGAATGTTCTGACTAAATAGTTATAATGAGTTTTCTCATCAATATCAAAAAAAAGTAATTGCTTTAAAGCTATTAGATAATCATCATTTTCATTTGTTTTATCTAATATTTGCTTATTCAAATCTTCCTTGTCATCCTCAGAAAGTAATGTAAGTAATTTTGAGAAATCTAACTGAAGTAATTCCTTTGTAATTTCCAACAATAATGTTTGACGCGACCAATCAGAACCTAAGTCGATTGATATAACGGATAAATCTTCTTGATAATTTGCTAATGCTTTATCAATAACGTAGCTTTTTCCAATTCCTTTATCTCCTTCAACTATTAAAAAACAATTATCTCGGTTCAACAGATTGCATATTTCTTTTTCAGCACGTATATGTTGTGGTAAAATATAAGTATTTTCTACAATTTTTTTTCTAACATTTTTTTGTGATTGGTGGCATTGTATAGGAATTGTTTTTGAATAATCATGTTTTGAAAAATATGTAACCAAATCCTCTAATTGTTTTTTTTGTTCAGGATTACAATCGTCGTAATTAATTTCTTTTATACTTTTCTGTATCAAGGAACCGTCTATATAATTCAAGCAATATTTTTCACGCTTTCTTTGAATACTATTTAATATATTTTGTGCATCTTCAGAAAATTCCACATTTGTTACAACAAAATGAATATCACTCAAATTTATAAAATAATTAACGATAGATGAGGCAAATTCTTTTAAACCGAGAGGACCTTTTGATTGCAATTTAGCTTCTACAGTAATTGTAATATCATTTCCTCTTAATGTGATATGCAATTGTCCGTCGATTCCATGATCTCGAGTTATTGGAACCTTATCTTCTTGAAATTCTAAATTGTCATATTTTAGAATCCCCTCAATTTGAATTTTTACAATTTTTACCGCTAATATTTCAAAACCTTTCCAACATTTTTTTGTATCAAGATCTTCACTCATTTTATTTACCCTTTTTAGATATTTTACAATTGGCTGCTATATATAACCAACAGATAACTTAACATTATCATTTAATTTATTGTAACATATATAAAGCTAAACACCAACACAATTTATTAGCTAATAAGTTATCCCTCTGATTGCATTATTTTATCAATTCAGCCACAACTCTTTTTACCAGATCTACTTTATCATCAGAAATATACATGCCATACACCTTATTTATAAAATCATCTCCTAATATTAAATAATCAAGTGTACATTCTAATACACATGCCAATGTGACAAGGCAGTCTATGCTCGGACTATTTTTACCTCTCTCCCATCTACTAACCATCTCAGTACTTACATATGTTTCTTCAGCTAATTGCTCTTGTGATATGCCTTTTTTATTTCGTAAATACTTTATCCTTTTTCCAACTTCATTTATGTTATACATTAATTCTCCTGTCGCTATAGAAACGAACAAGTTGATTAATATCATATAAATATTATATTTACCTTCTGCATTATAAAATATATTTTCAAAATAAGCATAGAAAAAACGCATAAGGAAACAGATATCTATCTTCTATTCGTTTCCCCTGCGTCTTTGGTGCTACCATTTATAATGTGCCCTTATCAGGTGGGCTCTATTCTATTATAATCTAAATACACTTCCATCTAATTTGTGTTTAATCATTCCCTCTGTATATTTTTTTAAATTCATTATTCTTTTACATCTGCTACATTTAATCGCAATACCTTGAAAAACTATTATATAATCATAACCAGATTCATAATAATTCATAAGAAGTTTATTACATTGTTCGCAACGTAATTCAATTATTTTCTCTTTACTTGGTGTTCTATCGTGTGTTCGCACTAAACATAATTGCTTCAAATATAATTGTCTTTTTTCTTTATTCATTTTTCTCTCCCTTAATTTATAATATATTGTAGTATAAATTAAAAATTGGAGAATACTATTATTTTGACCTAATTATGTTTTTTCTTCGTTAAACTATATAGAATTGCTAATATCATATAATATTTTTAAAATTTCTTGCATTCTACTCATTTGCTTAGGCTCTAGTGTTTCCAACACACATATTATTTTCTCTGATGTCCTATGCTCTTTATCTTCCCCCAATAATATATAATCACAACTTACTGATAAAACCTCAGACATTCTCTTCAAAATATCAACTGAAAAACCTTTTTTACCAGTTTCTATTTCATATAAAAATTTGGATGATATGTCTATTTTTTCTGCAAAATATTCTCTTGTATAATGCTGAATTTCTCTAAGTTCCCTTATTCTTTCTCCTATCTGTGAATCTAGCATATAAAAACCTCCGTATGTTAAGTACATTATATTATTAACATACTTTTTTAAACCTTCTATAATTCTTATATTTATTACCGTATGTTCCTAATGCATATATAAATAGTATACATAAATATTTTTTAAACTTTCATAATTTTTATCCAATTATTTTTATTTTTTATCCAATACATTTTTTAATAAATATATCTTAATTTTTTTATTTTCAATATTAACTTAGCTATAAAATAACTTGATTAAATCAAAAAAAATGACAATCCCTCTATATATGTTAATTTATATGTACACAGGAGGTACTTATGAAAAATTTAAATATATATTTAACAGGAAAATGCCATTTAAGTAATTATCAAGCAGCTCAAGTTGTATTTCTTTTAAAGACAATTTTATCAGAATTAAGCAAGCTATTGATTATGGCAATATTATTTCGTAGACAAATTATCTACTATTTGTTTGGTTTACTTGTAATGATTTTTTTACGCTGTACAATGGGAGGTCTTCATTTCTACAGATATTCCCAATGTTTATTAGCATCTATCATATATATATGGCTTTCGATAATTGTTATGCCACATATATTGATATACAAATATGTGGAAATTATATTGATGATATTTTCTATTTTAATATGCTATTATATTGGTCCTCTTCCATCCAAATATAGACCTCAATATAGCAAACAATATTTAACAAAAATGCGGCTTTTCACATCAAAATTTATATTTTTGTATACTTTAATATTATATATAATTCCAAGGTCAAAATTTTTATCTGTAGGATTTTGGATTATTATATTACATTCGCTTCAATTAGTTATTGCGAAAATACTTTCGAAAGGAGAAAAAAATGTTAGATAATTTATTTTGTTCTTTAGCAGGCTTATCATGGATATTAAAAGACAATATGGTTAGTCTACTGCTTTTTGGTGAATACCCATACCCTGAAGAAAAAGACTTTCAATAATAATTATATCTTTGTATTGTAAAAAGGTAGCTGATTCATTTAGAATCAGCTACCTTTTTTTATTATCAAAATAAATTCAATCCAATTTTTATCTCCAATAGTACAATTATTACAACATATACAACAGCCTAATTTTTCACATAATTCCTTAATGCGAAATAATCCAAATCCCCTTCCTTTACCTTTATTACTATAACCACAATCAAACCAAGATAAAATAGCCTCGTTATCTACATATGTATTGGGATTCCTAATAACAAATTCATAAGCATTATTTATTTTATGAATCTCAAATAAGATAACTTTATCATTATTAATAATCACTGCTTCAATTGCATTATCAATAAGTATTCCTAGCATCTCTATAACATAATATATCTGAACATCTAATGACTCTATTAGTGTATCAGCTTTGTAATCAATATTAATATTTATATTAATTGCTTCTTCAAATTTCTGATACAAAAATCCTGATAATACCTGATCACCTAGTGTTAATATACTATTATACTTGTTATCATCAAGCAATCTTTTACAATATCTTTCCTGAGCTTCAACTAATTTATCATATGTTTTATATGTATAATGTGTTGCAAATATAGCTTCTATATGATTTTTAAATGCATGTTGACGAATTCTAACATTATGTAATAATTTTTTATATTCATCATTGCCATTTTTTACAATTATATTTACAGTATCATTTAATTTTTTTATTTCTAATTCATTTATATACCATTTTGTAGTCATAATAACTAAAATTATAATCACCGGAATAGAAAAAACATAATATTGTATCTGTATTTCATTATATAATTTTTTATGTAACCATAATATGAATACAATACTAAATATATATGTTGATATCAATATAACTATTCTATTTTTATTTAATATGCTTATCTTCAAATTATTAATTTTTATTTTCGGAAATTTCCAATAAATGATACCTAGCATAAGTATATTACCTAATGCATTTCTCAATTCAATTCTATTATATAAAAATATATTAACTATACTTATGCATAAAAACTGCAATATTGTTAATATAATAATATAAATACAAACGCTAATAATTGCCTCAAGAATACTACTTTTGAATTCGATAATACAGTATATACATAAAATCATATATCCTATCATCGAATATATACCACTGATATGATAAAAATTTATAAATTCAAGTACTGCCAATATCCCCATAAATGCCAAAATTGTATATAAATTGATTTTTAATCTTTTGTTATAAATACAGTGAATACATAATAATGAAGAAACAATTTCTACTATCAAAATAAAATGTATTAACATTTTACATCAATCTTTCTTTGATGTATTTTTTAAACATTATTCCAATATCAATTTTGCCATAACTATTCTTAAGTTCTATTATCCGATTCGGAATATCTACTTTATAAATATAATCTTTATTAATCACTGTATTTCTACTACATTGTATAATTTGATCAGTATCTACATCTTGTAATAACTTTTTTATTGTTAAATATGGAACTTTAAAAATATCTCCTTGTTTCTTATATATATACATTGTGTGATTATTGCATTCAGCATATACAATTTCATCTATATCTACGGCTAATATTATACCATCACATCTATAGTATAAGGTTTTGATAGAATTAATTTCCCCTGGAAATTTTAAACATTCTTCTATTATTTTTTTTACATTTTTATTATCAAAAGGCTTTTCTATAAACTTATAACAATGCAAATTTTCATAAGTATATGATTTAGCATCTTCTAATGATGTAATAAATATAACTGGAGTAAATTCATAATATTGAATTTTTCTTATATTGTCTATAAACTTCAACCCCGATGTATCTCCAGGATGTTTTATATCTAATATTATATCCACAATAAACAAATCAATCCTATTCTCCATTGCACATAAGTATGCATCTCTAATATTGTTAAACATTTTTATATCTAATTTATTGTCTATCTCATTAATTAATCCAGCTATGTGTATAAGCGCTGCATCATTATCCTCTAATATAAGTATTTTTTTATTCAACTAAATCTCCTATTTAAACGAATAATATTTTTATAATACTAACTATTTTTTCTCTGTCTTCTTTTTTTATTTCATCTAATATATACAAAATTGTATCCAACATACAATTTTCAGTTCCTATAATTACAACTGGCAGTATTTTAAAAGCTTCATACATTTTAGAAATTATTTCACTATCTGGTAATTTTTTACCATTTTCTAAATCTCTTAGTTTTTTTACATCAATACCAATTATATTTGCCATCTTTATTTGTGTGTAGCCTTTTAGTTTTCTAACCGTTAAAAATATATTATTAGGTTTTGTATTTTGTTTAATAAAAGATACATACTTCATTTCCTCTAATAAAGCTTCATACTGCAGATTAAATTCTTCTTTATTGCTTAATTCAATAACTGTATACATTATTTGTAAAATACATTTCAAGCTATTAATGTTTGGTTTCTCTATAAAATCCAATGATATAAGCTTTTTATTTTTACCAGTATATATATAATTTACATTCAATCCCAAATCAGACATACTTTTTATTTCATAATAACTAAATCTTCTATACTGTCCAAGTTCTGCTTTTCCATAATTACTCTGATCCATATGAAGATATCTACTCATATCTACCTTAGTTATAGATAGCCTACCTCTCTCTTCCCTTAATCTTTTCAAAACATTTTCATATACAAGATTACTCATGGGTAATGTTCCTTTTAACTATAATTCTATATCACCCATTTTAAGTTTAATTATCGCCCTATTTTACACCTATTTTGACCACAGTGTATTTTAAACCACTTTTGTACATATATAATTTCAAATTTACCGATGTCTTAGAACTGTTAGCTACATAAGAATATATTAATTCTTTTATTGCCTGCATTTAACCGATAACTCACATATTTATTATCTTGATTACAGTTTTGAGATTTTTATATTATAATAAATATTCAGAAAATAGACAGTTTAAAAATATCCAGAATTATCCACTAAAGACAGAATGTGACAGTCATTATCACTTTGAACATTCTGTCATATGTGAATAATAGTTTTTTAAAAAGTTATCCACCATCATAATGACGAATACAATATATGTTGCACTTATAGGTAATCTTTATTTGAATCATAACTCTATTTTTACCTATTGTAAGCCAACGCATAAACCTATTTTACACCTATATGAGACTAACACATTGCAGTGCCATTAAAAAAATAGCTATCGTACTAGCTAATATCAACCAGCACGATAGCTATTTCTAAACAACGAAACCATCCATCACAAATTTGCTTTTTTATTATTATTTACATATTTATCACCCGATCAAATGTATCAAAAACATCTCTCCTATGACTGACCATAATCACTACCTTGTCTTTCATTAATTCTCTCAATGCTTGATTAATCATTTTTTCACTGTGAACATCTAATGCGGACGATGGTTCATCCAATAAAAGAATGGCTGAATCTTTTAAAAATGCTCTTGCTATTGCAATTCGTTGCTTCTGACCAACCGAAAGATTGTTTCCGCCAGCAACCAATGGTGTATCATATCCCTGTGGAAATGTACGAATAAATTCATCTGCATAAGCCTTTTTTGCAGCATGTATCATCTTATCCTCCGTAATATCTTCCCTACCAATTCCACCAATCATAATGTTTTCACGTATAGTTCCCTCAAAAAGATAATTTCTTTGCGGAATATATGTAAAGATCTGTCTTAATTGAATTGGGGAATACTCCTTAAGCTCTCGTCCATACAACTTTATAGAACCATCTATCTTTTGATAAAAGCCCAGCATCAGCTTAATTAAAGTACTTTTGCCGCATCCAGATTCTCCCATGAGTATTACTTTTTCTCCATTCTTAATACATAAAGAAAAATCATTAAATATTAGTTTCTCTCCATCATAAGAGAAAGTAAGTCGCTTTATCTCTACAGGCGTTGCCTCGTTCATCAATGACAATGTTTCCTCTGCCTGCAACTCCTCACAATCCATCTCAAGAAAATCAAACACCCTCCCGGCTTTTACCAAAGATGCGGACAGTGTAGTAAGTGCAGACCCAAAACCTTGAATCAATGTGCTAACTCCCATTTGAAGTGATACAATTGCCATAACTGTTCCATAATCTATTTTTCCACAGGAAACCAAATAAGCTCCTACTCCAATTGTTCCAAAGCTTGCAAAAATTCCTAAAAAAAATGTTATCATCTCAAGCCCCCCGGCCCGTTTTGCTCTCTGCCACCCATCTTGCAAAAGCTTTTCATTTTCATTATAAAAAAAATTACAAACAATTGCTGCACCTTTATACATTTTAAGTTCAGTAAAACCAAACAATATGTCACTTAAATGTGTAGTGAGATGCGAGATCTTTTTCTGAATACCCCTATCCATTTCTTTTATCTGCTTATTAATCCGAATTGAAAGAAATACAGTTACAAGACAAAAGCTAACAGAAACCAACATAAGCAATGGACTATAAATAAGCATTGCTATAATAGAGATTAAGCCATTAACCAATCTTCCAAACACCCAAAAAACATGTGAAAAATAACTATCTTTAAGAGAATTGGCATCCCAATTCAGTGTCTTAAGAGCATCTCCACTATGATTTTTCTCATAATAATCCATGTCCAACTTTAAAAGCTTATCAAAAAGTCGTATTTTAATGTCAAAAACGATTTTTCGTACAATCTTTATTTGAAAATATCTTCTGTACGGAGCCAGACAATTCAAAACTACAAGCACAATACATAAAACTACCGCACGCTGAAATATCTTTATATCTTCATATTCCAACGCATTAAAAATTAATTTATTCATATATGGATAGGCAAAAGTTAATACAGCAGAACTGACCAAGGTAAATAGAAATACTGTCCAATAAGCAGTTTTATACTTTCCTATGTAAGAAAAATATCTTTTTAATTCTTTCATCTGCTAACACCTCCTGACAAAATATATTCATTATACATTCTCCAATAAACACCCTTTTTCTGTATAAGTATTGTATGCGTTCCTGATTCTACAATTTTTCCTTCCTCCAGTACAATAATTTCATCATAATCCACAATAGTATTCAGACGGTGTGCAATGGTAATCAATGTCTTGCCTTCGGAAATTGCCAAAAGTGTTTGGTTTACATACTTTTCTGTTTTCTCATCCAATGCAGAGGTAGGTTCATCTAATAAAAGTATCGGTGTATCCTTTAAAATAGCTCTTGCAATAGCAAGTCTCTGTCTTTGCCCTCCGGATAGATTACTTCCCCATTCCTCTAACAAAGTATCATATCCTTGCGGCAATTCCATAATAAAATTATGACAGCCAGCTTTCTGTGCTGCATCTACTATTTCTTCTCTAGTGGCTTCCGGTCTGCCAATACGAATATTATCTAACACACTCATAGGAAATATCACAGTCTCTTGAGCAATTAAGGACAATTGTTCTCTTACACTATTAGGCGCTATGTCTGAGAAAGAATTTCCATAGAAACAAATTTCTCCCGAATCTACTTCATTTTGTCTACACATCAACCTCATAATAGTACTTTTACCGCAACCACTTTTTCCAACTAATGCAATTTTCTGCCCCTCCTGAACAGCCAAGTTAAATTGTTCCAAAACAGGCTTATCGTTTTCTGACTCTATATATGAAAAAGATACATTCTTAAATTCAAATACCTTTTCGGAATACTTGTTAAACCTTTGCATATTCCTCTTGTTACATTCTATAGGAATATCCAGAATTTCTAAAACACGATTTGCAGATATCATTGCCATCTGTGTCCTAACAACTAATTGATATGCATATACCAGTGGCTCGTTTATCTTGTTAATTCCACTGATAAAAGCTACAAGAATACCAATTGTAAACACACCTTTCAGTGCAAAATACCCTCCTACACATAATGCAATAGCCGTAGGAGCTTCCCGAATTAAGGCTGACAATGGTTCAATATTGTATTGCCATAAATCATTTTTATTGGAAATATCTAATGTTTCTTTCAATGCATCATAATACTTTTTCTGCATTCTCTCCTGCAAATTATAGGACTTAATTACATCTACACCATCAAAGACCTCCTGTATATGATTATTCGTCAGACCAAGTTTTTTAACATACTCTGTTTGTGCCATTTTTACCGGTTTTAGTAACTTAATACTAATAGGTACCATAATAAATAACGGACCAAGACATAATACAGCAAGCAAAGGATTCATAGCAATCAAATATACTGTAAATACAGTTACTACAATAGGTACATACAAACAATCCTTAAAATAAGTCTCCATGTATCCAGATACAACTGCAATATCCGAAGACAATCGTTCCATAATGTCTCCGAAATTCTGTTTTTCCATATCACTAGGTGCAACCCTCATAATATGATTTACCGTATCTCGGCGCAAATCTCTCAAAATGACTGATTTAAAGGCTCCTGCAGTCCGAACCACAAGATAATTGGACAACATGCCTACCAAGATTGCTACAACAGCTTGAGCAATCAATATCCACAAGGAAAAATCTGCTCCCTTCGAAATTGACAAGTCAATTACCCGTTTTAATAAATCGACTATGTATACATTAGCCATTGAACACCCAAAACTCGACAGCGTAATAACCATAATCCACGCCCAATAATTCTTTACATATCCTATCATACGTTTCATTCTTTACATTACCTCTTTTATTTGTTATACTTTTTACAATATATCAACAATTAATTTCTATAACAATTGCAGATATGCAGGATTTTTATATACTTTTTGCAATATCACGAATTCCATTTTACAGAATTTGTGGTTTCTACAATATACATTTGAAGGAGGATTTTTAATGCCTCAGCAAGATCGTCATAAAGAGCGTATCATTCCTATTGAATTTAATTTTTATGATAAATTGGACAACCTCCCACTAAAGGAGCGTTGCTCTGTAGTTTTAATTACTTGCGGATCAGCAACATGTAAAATAAACAGCTATATTCGCAAATTAAATTCCCCTTGCGCAATATGCCTGTCTCAATATGATACCATAGAACTCATTCACTGCGACAATCTCAGTGCCAAATCCTTTCATTTCGATCCTTGGTATATAAAAGCATGCCTTTGTTTTGATAACCTTGAAGACTCAGTTGATATTGATTCCCAATATACCTATGATCGTACAAAGCTCTATATGTTTACCAAACATACTGAGTTTTTTCAAGGAATTATTACTCTTACACCACAAAATTATATTCATATCAATGAGCTTATGTTGATAATTGGTGCGGAAACCTATTCCCAAAGCGATGGATTCTGGACCTGTAGAATTCGCAGATTGCTTCTGCAACTTTTAAATAGTCTATATGATATTTTTGCAGACCAACGAAAACTTAAATTCTTTGAAATACAGGAAAGCTACAATCCGGCAACAATTTGTGCAGAATACATTCACAACCATTATGCCGAAAATATTACCCTTAGCACTTTATGCGAACTAGTGAATCTCAACCGAACCTCCTTAAATCAAAAATTCAAGACACAGTTTTCCTGTACCTGCATAGAATACTTACTAAACTATCGCTTGAAAATATCTCAGGAACTGCTATCCAACAGCAATATGAAAATACACGAAATATCAGAATGCTGCGGTTTTAAATATGACAGCTACTTTATCAAGCAATTTACAGCCAAACTTGGAATATCACCAGCAATGTATCGCAAGAATCCACTAACATACTCTGCCTACGATGGAAACAAAATTAGAAAAACGGGAGTATGACCGCTCCCGTTTTCTAATCACATTACTTGTGAGAAATATGTTGTTATTTTCTTAACCCAATTTATTAGTCTATTCAGACTAATTATCCGAAAATGCCATTAATAACTCTCCAATTGTATCATATACGGAGAAATCCAACTCGTCATCTCCTAACACCACACTATAATAATCTTCTAAATCAACAATCAAAGAAACAAATGACAAAGAACTAATCTCTAACACACTTAATAAAGTATCCTCTGTTATTGTATCTTGATATTGTGTATATTTTTTTATTATTTCTTTTATTGTTTTATCCATCATTCTAGTCAACTCCTGTACAATCGTTCAAAATAATATCCATAACATTTTTATAGTGACTATTTAAATAAAAATGTCCTCCCGAGAACTCCTTATACTCTACAACTCCTGTAAAATAATTGTTCCAATTACTTATTGTTGTTAATATCGTATCATCCGTCTTACTCCAGAATATCCTCGCATGTATATCTAATTTAACTGGCTTCAGACATAAGTACTGTTCCAGAAGATTGAAATCCTTTTTTATCCTGTTCAAATAAATTTTTGCGAACCTTTTATCTTGATAAATATCACTATTTTCATCTCCGATACCTAGTAAATGTTGTAACAATTCGTCATCAGAAAAGTTATATGAATGTTGAGATAACGGTTCATCCCTCGATGATATATAAAGGTGTGTTGGCAATTTGATTGTTTTTTGTATCATACTAACACATACTTCATATGCCAACAGACCACCCATACTATGTCCAAAAAGTGCATAGGGTTCCTCACTAATATACATACAAATTTTATGTAAGACTTCTTCGCGCAGCTCGTCAAAACTTTCTGCTATTTTTTCTTTTTTATACTTTCCCCTCCCATTGTACTCTATAGGAACAATATCAATATTTTTGTTTTCTGTATATGCTATAAATTTATCAAAGTATCTGGAGTCTCCTCCCGCATGCACTAAGCAAAATAACTTCATAAACTTCCTTCCATTTCAATTAACCTATACCGCCTGCTTCTTACACAACGATATGCCCATAATGTTACACATTTCCCATTCCGGAAGTATTATTTCTCTTATTTTCTTTTTACTTTTTAGCGGAACCTCAATAGCATAAACATTTCCTTTCTTCACTTTTCCCTTTGACATAAAATCTAATGTCAATACTATCTCCTCCCCGAATAAAGACTTATGAGAACCTGAGTTAGTTAGCGCAAAATTAGCATCTTCCTTAGAATCATCCTCATACAATACGGTTAGACACCCTGCATACCCCTTATACACAGCAAATCCCATAAGCATTATACTACTATAAATGTCCAAATCTATTGCAATACTTTGCCCCTGACAAGAAATATTATCAAATTCCTCAGAATAAATATCCGGCATTTTGAACTGCATATTCTTATAAGTAATTTGTGCCGTGGGTCGTACATTATCAGATATATAATACTCTATTTCTTTAATATTGAAATTTGCTTTTAGTTCGTTCTGCGAGTTATGAAATGCACAATTATTAAAATATTCTCTTAAATCTATTTCAACAATCTCAAAACTAGTATTATCTTCTTTCTTTATATAATTTGTGCTTAAGAGCGTATTGTCTAAAATATTCTGTATTTGATCTCTTATTTTTCTTTCCTGTGTTGCTAAATTTCGTATTTTCTCGGCAACATTCTTTTTAGCAACTAAAAAGCTATCTCTACTTCTGCAGCATCCCTTTATAAGCATATATCTCATCCTTATCCATGCTTGGGCATTTTGTTGAAACAAATCGGAAATTAAATTTAATGAATCTATTTCATATTTGTTTGCCATATACTTTAACACATCTACCATACATAACCGAAGACGACCTATATAATCCAGTCCAGAAATCAATGGATGAAATCTAAGGGTTTCCATATCATATTCTTTCCCTTCGGAATCTATTGATATATCAAACTTTTTCTCAATTATTTCAGCAAAATAATATATGGAATCAAACATATCGCCTATATCATCTCTTCTTTGAACCTTATCCAACATCGTTTTTAGCACCGTATTAATTTCAACATCCGTAGCCGCATTTCCAACATCAAATTTTTCAATACTTAACAATATCTTCTCCAGCTCTTTTTTCTTCAATTGTACAACGTCAAATGTCCATGGTGGATCTAAAATATAAACATTTTCTACATCATAACCTATCAACAGAACAGGATGTTCATGTGCAGTTTCTGGGTTCATATAAGTTCTATGATAAGGCAAGCCAATCGAAAAAACATTTAATACAACAGGAATATTATCTGCCATACTGTTATATATATCATTTAAATAATCAGCAAAAGCACTATGAGTTAATAATTCAGCATTAATACCAAAATAGTTATTCAAACAATATTCCAAGGTGTTTTCTTCTAGATTAATATATTCATCTACTGTTTTGACATTATTTAAATTTACTCTAAACCCCCATGAAGAGGACAACAGCAACATATAATCTCTGCCAATATAATTGAGAAAGGTAGCATATATGTCTTCTTTCATTCTAAGTGCTGGTGTCCGAATTGGTTTAATATTAAGTATCATTTTGCCTCCACTCTTCTTCAAACTTTAAATAATAATGTATACATTTTTCTAATAAATTTCTTTGTAAACTAACTGCTTTAATTCCATTCTATTTGTCCGGAATGTTTCTTTTTCTCCGTATCCAACGCAAATCACCGCCATAAGTTCATATGTGTTAGGAACATCTATTATCACATTTACTTCTGCTTCCATTTTTAAAATTTCTCCAATCCAACATGTTCCAATCCCCATCGACGACGCCTGTAAACAAATATTCTCAATTGCTGCACCAATTGCTTGTAAATCCTTCTTGTAATTATAAGAACTTTCCTTATCTAAATAGATTAAAAGGTATGTATCAGCATCTCTCATCCAATCCTTATATATTGAACAGTCTGCAATTCTATTTTTTATTTCCTTTTCCCTTACGATAACAAATCTCCATGGTTGTCCATTTTTTCCTGACGGAGCCCATCGTGCACCTTCCAATATAGTATAAACATCTTGTATAGAAACAGATTTTGGTAAATACTTTCTACAACTTTTTCTGTTTTTAAGTAGTGAATGAATTTTCTTCACGTGCTAAACATCCTCCAGTTATTAGTCTCTGCATAATTTCTATTTGTCTTGTAGAGATTTGTCACCTCTCACTAATTTACCTGATGCATTTCTCTTCAATACATCTACAACAGCTATTTTATCCGGCAATAAATGTCCTGGTAATATTTCAGATAGCAGTTTCCACAGTTCACTTTCCGTTACTACCTGTTTTAACACGATATCAACATGAATTTGTTCAGTGGCATTGCATTTAACTCCATATGCGACACAATTCTCTACATATGAACATCTCAATAGAATGCTTTCAATTTCCCTAGGATATATGTTTAACCCTGCTTTTATAATCATGTCATCGGATCTTCCCAATATATACAAGTTATTGCTTGAGTCTTTGTATCCCATATCTCCTGTCCACAAATAACCATCCCTAATTTTGTTATTAGTTTCTTGCTGTTCCTTATAATATCCCAACATAACAGATTTTGATTTTACAACTACATGGCCAGGTTTGCCTTTTTCAACATCGTCCCCATTGTCATCAACTATCCTAATCATTGTATCCACCAGTCCAATACCTACTGATTCCGGGCACTCATCAAACTTGGAAGGTGGTAAAAAACTTACTCTGGGGGAATTCTCTGTCAATCCATAAATATTGTATATATCAGCTTTTGGAAATACCTTTCTGATATTGGCAGCAATTTCTTTAGATAAACACTCTCCACTCAAAGCCATTTTACGAATACTTCTATTTATTTCTGTTCCTCTATACAGCCTTGATAATTGATTAAAAATTGTAGGAGTTCCACACATAACCTCAATATGCAAATCGTCAAGCGTCTTTTTTATCAGAAATGGATCATACTTTCCACTGTAAAATACCAAGTCTAATCCATTAACTAATGACACTAAAAGTTCACCTGTTAGAACAGCACAATGGTAAAAAGGGCGCGATATTAAAATTTTTTCTTTTTCTTTTATATCAAAATATTTCTGTATTGCTTGTATATTAGATATTAATCCTTGTTCGCTAATCATTACACCCTTGGGAGTACCCGTTGTCCCTGAAGTACACATGATTAAAGCTACGTCTTGTAGATAATCTTTTTCTGGGCTATGCATGATAGATGGTTGTTTCTGAACAATAATATTATATACTGGAATTTCAAAAAGACTTTCATACTCCGCAGAATCAATAACTGCTATGTCCGGCTGCGTTCTTTCTATTATTTTCATGCAATGCTCTTTTCCATAATTTTCAGACATAATTATGGGTACTACTTTTGCCTTTAAACAGGATAAAATAATTGCACATTCATTAGCCTTGTTTTTACACAAAATTGCACACTTTGTTTTTGGTAAAAGTAGACTTAGAAATTTATCATATAAATCATTAACATTACAAATCAGATGTTCGTATGTAAATTGTCCTCCTGATTCTAAATCTATAATGCAAGACTCTTTATGTTTATATATATTAGTCTCCAAAAAGTTCCATAGCATAAACATCACCCTAAACTTTCTACTACTAATTCAATTACACTATCTACTGTTGAAAATCTACTCTGTGAAAGCATTGAATCATCAAATCTTATATTAAATTCTTCTTCCAGTAACACAACAAGTTCAACGTTTTTCAAGGAATCATACCCTAACTCATTTAGTGTCATTCCTTTTTGAACAACAATACCTGTATTTACAGCTTCTCCAATTACTTTGATTACTCTCTCATCTACATTGCTCATATATAATATCCATCCTTTCTAACGCTTTTTTCTTAACATCTTTTTGAATATTTATTGCTTCACGAATAAGGGTAATTACTTTGCCTAAATCGTAGCTTTTTCGAATATTCATATACTCTAACCTTAAATATATATTGTCAATTCTTTTTATTTCATCCTCGATAAAGTTACTTGTTCCATATGAACAGAAGAACGCCTGCAATCTCTTTACTACAACCCGGTAAATTCCTACACTATCTCTTATTTTCTCAAATGCAAGATATAAATCTCCGTTTAACAAAGTCTCAGACTTTAACTTTTGTTCTAGTTGAACTACTTTTTCCCTGTCGATTACAGATCCAATATTTTTATTAATAACTCTGACAACAAGGGCATGTTCTCTTCCTGCATATTTTTGTAATTCACTGTATTCAAGATCACCTGTAATATATGGACGATCATTTACATAGGCATACCTTCCATTCGTGTTTTTATAACACATAATATAATGGTCCCTTCGCCATGTATTGATATTCAACAATTCTTTGGTAGCACTTTCTTTCAACTCCATCAGGAAAATATCTCCTGGTTCAATTCTTTCTATCTCTTCTAAATTTAGTTGAATTAATCCCAACATCCCATCGTTAATCAATGTAGTTTGAATCCGCTCAATAAACTTAATAGAGCTATACTCCTGCCCTTCAAAAAGAAGATAATTTAATATTTCCTCGATGTCATAATAGCTTTTATAGAAAATTTTCGGCCAATCGGATGTATCTTTGCACAAAATATATATGATATAATCTTCAACACAAGACAATCCATATTCATTGTGAAAATAACTTTCCTGAAATTTCATATCTCGCCTCTACTCCTCTGCTACCAAATATGTTGCTCTATAATTTGCAGGACATTCTCTTTTTGACTATCACTATAAAAATGACCACTTTTAAAATGGAAAAATGTGATTTCCTGCGTAGTATATTCTCGCCAATCTCTAATATCGCCCTTTATACTGATATCGTCTGTTCCATAGAAACTTAACATATTTATCGGAAGTGCAATATTATATTGATTAGCATTATATGTATTCAATACTTGATAGGCATCCTTCATTCTGTTTGAATGAATTCTCATACCTCGTAACTCATCAAATATTTTTAATCTTTGCAAATAAATCGTTTGTATTTTTATCACATATTATATGCCTATCATTTTGTAAGACATAATATTTTACTCTTTTTGAATTAGCTCAAGAGCCTCTATTCTATTTCTTCGTTCAAACCATTCAATAAAGCTACAATTATAACTATACAGCTTATTTTCTATTGGATTATAAATCTGTTTCATAAAAGTTAAATCATTAGGACATATACTTACTAAAAGTTTTTCAATATTTACTACTTTGTATAACCGTGGAAATATCTCTCCTGTGTTATATATTGCGTAATAACATTCTTTATTTAGTCCCAAATAATTTATTCTATTTATTAATGCACTTACTCGTTTGTCATCTAAATAGCGATTAAAAATAACATTTATATCACTAAACTTATATAATAATAAATCTTTTCTACGATTTACCCAATCATATACCGTTGCTTCCTTATATAAATGACAACATAAATGTATAATAAAATCATCCATATTTAAGGTTTTGAATGTAACTTCTTCGTATACAACATCCTCTGTATTACCTAATAATTCTTTAACTATTTTTGTTTCTTTTTCCGGCTTGTAATCAATCGAAAAGTTTAAATCAATTACTAACGGTTCTCCATTCTGTATTTTTACAAACGGAATGGTTTCACCAAAATTTAATTTTGCAAATATTATATCTTTTCTAGTTGCAGGTATAATTCCTCTTCCAGATACAAATTCTCCTTGTACAAAACCATTTCTGATTAACATATCCTGACATTTCGATACATTTTCTTCTTCAACCAATATATCAATGTCATTTGATGTTCTCATTCCTTTTTCATATACACATGTATTTAAAAAAGCACCTTTTAATAAAGCATATTTAAAATCTATATTTTTCATGATTCTCGAAATATATTTTACATTTTCACAATAGTTCTTATTTCTTTTAAGATTATTTTCATAAACGATTTTGAGAATTTTTAACACTTCATTTGATATATTTATTTTTGGATCATTCATAAGATTTCTATAAGCAATACCTGCAATTCTATTTATGCAGATCTCTCCTAAAAGCAATTCTAAATCTTCTTTTTGTAAGTTAAACTCTTCTTTTGGCATGGTCGCATCAGCTAAATGAAATAACAAATTTCCCATAATAAGCCCTCTATATTTTCGTAATATTTTATAAAAAATGGAACTTTATACTAATCACATTGTATTACCCAATAGTAAATTTATTACCCACTCCTATTATTTAAAACTGCAAATAATTAATTCATGGCTTGTTTTTTGTAATAATCCATTTTGAAGAATCATAGCTTATCTCATATTTTTAATAAACCAATTATTGTTCACAAAAGTCTGCACATAAGGTATAATGTTTTTAATCACAAACAAATAATTGACCATAACAAAACATCGTTGATTTTTGCGTAAACAAATATATTGAAAGATGAGTATGTATTCAACCTAACATCCTAAACAAACACAAAATTCATGGAAAAGATTGCTACATAGAATAATCTGTGTATGGTGAGTATTTAAGCTCGCTTCAATATCCACCATTCCAATCAAAGCGCTAACAGAAATGTTATGCTGCGATAGGCTCTTTACATGAATAGGGCATATGATAGGATGTTCTACTTAAGCAATCATGCCAATAAGAACAGGATTGCCGCTTTGCCTCGAATAGATATTCCGTGATGGCTCAAGTCAAGAGCACCATGGCATAATGTTTCTGCAGGCAGCATTAAATAGCTGTACATCTCCGGAATGGTGGCTCTCAAAGTAAGTCGGAATACTCATTTTCGGAAATTTAGAACACCTTTTCCAGGGTTGAGTAGAATTATCTGACTAATGCTCAAGCGGATCGCTATTCCATGCTCTGTCATAATACCTGTAGGCAGTCGCTGTAATTTTCGTAAGTACTAGATTCTATTCAGTTATCATGACACCATTCATCGACTTTTATATTTGAACATTCTTGTGTGGTGATACATTTCTAGTGGTCTTCTCTTGCCAAAATAGTAGTACCATTCAAAACGGACTGACTGCTACACGGTAAGCGCTCAATAACAGAGTGCCTTTAAAAATCAAAAGAACCAGTATATAATACTGACCCTAAAGTTCTAGTTGCCACATTCTGCCTGTACTGCCTCCGACCAGGGCATTAAGTTATCCAAATACTCCGGATGATTTCGCCAGTCGGTATCATGCATGTATAAAAGCAGGTATTGGAGATATGTATAGACATTTAAATTGTTTGTTTTTGCTGTTTCGATAATACTGTAAACCGCTGCTGATGCATCAGCTCCTTTTGGTGAATCTGCAAACAACCAGTTCTTCCTGCCTACCGTAAAGGGACTGATGGCATTTTCTGCCGCATTATTGGAAAGGGAACATCTTCCGTCAAGAAGATAGTTTTCCATGTATGGATTTTGATTGTAAGCATTCAATAACAGAGTGCTTACTTTGCAACTTTGTATTTTTTAATAATATACAATGTAACAAAGGACGGAACGCCGTAAATCTGGCATCCGCCCTTAAGTAACTATTCATATATCTTATATTAGTTTTTGAGCTTACATAGAACTTAAAATGATCTTCACCAGAGAGCCTTCAATCCGTTCGTTATCATCAAAATTGACATTAACAAACTTTTATGCACACTCAGTTAATTCAAAAAGTTTTATACAATATAATTTACACTCTCAGGTTTAAAACCAACTTTTGCTATTTCTATCACTTTTTATTTCGCTAATAACTTTGATTGCCATTCAAACTATTAATTAGCTCAACAACCTTATCTATATTTTCAGATTGAAGTATGTGACTTGATAGATTAATGCTATGAACACCTAACTCATTTAACAAAATAAGATCTATTAATTCTGCTCTAGCTGGCAACAGTTCATTCTTCATACTTGTTAAGATCCCTGTGCTAACTATTATGTCTTTATTATTTTCATTGCACTTCTTAATAACTGTTACTTGATTATGTAAAAAACTCTCTAATTTTGTATTAAATAACAAATCTCCACGTCCCAACATTATATGTTCGCTATATTTCATTATTTCATCTAAATTATCTATCGCTTTCTGGGACTCAATCTTACTTATTATCTTTTGATTTCCACATAGTTCTACAAAATCCTCAATATCCTCTTTTGTTTCAACAAAAGATAGCGCAACTTTATAATTTATACTTGACTCTATCTTAATTAGGAATGCTCTAATTAATTCCATATTATGTGGCATTTCATAGGCTTCCTTCTCAAAATGCATTGCGGTATTCCCCCATATCACCATATCACAAGTACTAGTCTTTGCTTCCCAAAGACCTTCCGCGCAACATCCAATTACGGTTAAATAGCTTTGACCATCTCCATAATATATGATATCACCAATTTTTACGTCTAAATTAGCATTAATAAATATTGTGTCTTTTGAATAATAAGGTGACTTGTTTGATATGTATATATCATTTCCATTTACTTTTATATACCCCTTATCATTGTTAACAATTGTTCTTGTTGTATCTCTAGGAAATCCTATATCAAAGACAAATGATATATCATTATCAATCAATATCATTTCATTGATTATGTTAAGCAAATAATTAAAATGCTCCTTTTCATAATAAGTCTTTAAGTTAACTCTGAAGCACTTAATGCCTTTTGCTATCACTTTTTTAATGACATCACTAAAATTTTCGCATCCCCATGGATTAATTGTCCCCATTATATTCATAATAATTGTCCCACATGCAATGTTTAGTACACTAAACACCTAACTCCTTTCACTGTAATATTTCTCCACCATATTGCTCAAGTATACGCTTTCAATAATTAATGATTAAACATCGCCAAGTAATCTACTATTGAATCTCATAACTTTTCACCCCCCCTTTATTACATAAATAATACACTTATCATAATTGGGATCATTTTTTATCTCGACTTCTTCATAATAAATTAACTTAATGCTTCTAGTCTCTATATTTGAGAGTAGCCTTTCACTAATATACTCGTTACTAAATCCCATTTTTTTTTGGTATATTTTACTAAATATCCAATTTACCCCTATATATACACCGTTTCTTTTTAAAGCATTCATTATATCCCTAGTTTTTTTAATAAATTCGTCTTCATCTCTTAGCAATCCCAGCAATCCAAATTGAGTAATATTATCAAATTTGCAATCAAAAACAATGTCTTCTGATAATAAATCCATTCTTTTATACTTGATTTCAATATTGCTATTTTCACCATTCCTATTACCAAACATTTGTCTTGTTTGATTATAACAAGGTGATTCAATAAATTCATTTATTATCAACTCTGATAGCAAAAAAGCTTCTGGATTAATATCTACACACATAATTCTATCTAATTTTGGAAAAAACATTCTCCAGAATGGTGAGTTTGAACCTCCACCAAGATCGAGCCAGCTGCCATTTTTTGAATACATACGAATCACTTGAATTATTACCTCCAATCCCTGGTTTGGCTTGAATTCACTACCATAATATTTAATATAATATTCTAATTCCACTAATAGTTTTTTGGGATCACTTTTTATTCTCATTTATATTTCCAATCTCTATATTTCTATAACAATTATTGCGCTATTTTCATTCTTTCTTAGATTAAATTGATAATCTTTGTACTCAATAACCTTTTTAATTTTTTGGGAGCCTAGTAGTTGTTTTATGAATACAGCACTTATATCATATAATTTAAACTGCGTATTCCATTTGTTTATACTTGTTTGATAAATGTAATTTACCATGATTCCTTCATCTAATATTTCTAGCTCTAAATTACGTGTAATTGTTTGATTATTGAATTTAAACACTCTAACTTTCTCTTGTAAGTATTCTGGTATTTGTCCTGTTTTAGTATTTTGCTTAAAATTATATATATCTAAAATTAATATTTTTGAAGTATTAAATAATAAATTCTCGAGAATACTATTAATTTTCCCCGGCGGAAATAATTGTAAAGCCTGTCGCATGACAATTGTCATATCAACTTTATCCTGTAAATGATAATTATTAATATCCGCTCTAAAACACCTACAATTTCTAAGATTAGAAGTTTTTATTCTATTCTTAACTTGATAGACCATATTGTCTTCGATATCACAAAACATTGCCAATTCACAACTTTGTGCAAGCATATTAAGATTTCTACCAGCTCCACAAGGAATATCTAATACACTGTTTATCGAATATAATTGTATAATATCTCTCAGAAAACTATGATCTATATCTGAATAAGTCTCCTCATAATAAAAATATGCTCTGTCACTATATGTTATTTCTTTCATAATATTCAAAATGCTCTTGTATTACGCTATGTGTTATCTTTCCATTTTCAAAGATCATACCATTAATAACACAATCATCTTTTCTTCCTAAAAATATATAATCACATAACTTTTCAATATACGGTGCAACGTAATTCGAATATGCCTGTGTTGTTGTATAATGATATGCGCATGGAAGATTATCTATTTTTACAAAAATCTTGCCATCCTTCGAATAGTACGGATTTTGTAAATCTGTTTTTTGCTCAAAAAATGGCATATAACCTGCTCCATACCCACAAGTTACATCAATAATAATCGAACCCTTTTTCATACTTTCTATCATTTGTTCTGTAACAACTGGTTTTGTATCAAATGTAGATATCAATATTGCACCAAACAAAATATCTATCTCTTTAATTTTTTCACGCAAAATATGTGATTTACTTTCATAAAACTCAATTTTTTCATCTCTGTACTTTTTAGAATATTCCTTCATTCTCTTTTTATCAGTTCCAAATACAATCACCCTATTCCCTAACTTTATTGCCGTATCTATTATTGAATCTCCTACATTACCATACCCTATTACTCCAATGGTTGTAACTTCCGCCCCCTCAATTTCAATGGGCAATTTCCCTGTTCCACATATTTGGCTTTGCGACAAATACAAAGCATATATCATAGCTACTTTTCCTGCAATAGTACCTCCGGGCACAGCTAACGGAAATTTTCCGTGTTTATCTTTAAAAAATTCAAATGTGAACACTGTACATTTCTTCTCTATAAACTCCTTCATCAATTGATAATCACTTTCAGCATGACATAATGCAGCTATTTTTTGCTTTTCTTTTATATACTTAAATTCATTTTGTGTTGGCGGTTTATATTTGAGTACTAAGTCAGCTTTATTCCAAGCCTCTTCTTCCGATACAATAAAAGCCCCCGCATTACAATAATTGTTGTCACTTAATCCTACATTAACTCCTGCACCGTGCTCTACTAAAACATTATACCCATTATTGACAAGTTGTTTTACGTGCTCTGGCATAAGAATTACACGTTTTTCACCCATCCTTTTTTCTTTTACAATTGAAACTACCTTCATATATTTCACCTATCCTTATTTAATAAATTATAAATATATTCAATGGAATAGTTTCTAAAAAACTTTTTAGGCTCTTCCATCCAACTTGTTACTTCCATCCACAACTTTTCTAGCCCTTGCACTTGATAATACTCAAGGAAATTAGCATAATTATCCAATCCTTTGCTACTCAAATAATCATATGTACCTTTTTCTTCATGAAGACTTTTTGAAAATTTTGCACCTGACCAATCTAATAACAATGGTGCGTATAATCTTAATGGTATATTTTCACACCCTAGTCTAATTAAACCTCTAATATGTATTCTGTTAGTCCAGACTCCAGCCCAATCTCCTCCATCAAGCATAATTGGCAAAATATTTTCATTATAAGAATTTAATAAAACACCTTTAGTTAAATCCCTCAATTGCGTATTCATATCAAGAAAATCCTGGTTTGACTTGTTAACATTTACTATATACTTCCCGTGTATTGGGCAACAAGCCTCAAAACGTACATTATCATCAAGTACTGCATGAAATAACTCATTATATGTTTTATTTGCCACTCCACATTTTGGACATTGAATTCTAAAATGTAGCCTTTTATCCTTGGGGCTTAGTAACTGTGCAAAGAAGTCATAATCAGTCATAATCTTAACAATAGTATCTCTAACAATATTTTGTTCTTGGTAATTCTTATACGTCCTGATTCGATAGTTTATACCCGAATAAGCAGTTAGTCGCTCAAACAAATCATGGTAATATGACATATACACTTCGGCTTTGGACAACCCATTTCCCAAAGTGCAATTATTCAAGCTACATACATATTTTTTTCCATCTATTTCAACAATTTTACCGGTACTATTTTCAAGTTCATCAAATTCTATTTCTACCTCTTTATTATATGCAGTTTTTAGCCTTTGTCCTAATGCAAAAACACACATTATGGTAGTAATACTCCCCATATGTGGAATCGAATTCGGTTGTGCGGATGTATTGATTACGATCTTGTCTTTTCCATTCATGTATAGTTCAAACAATTCCGTAATATCATTTATCGTATTACTAATACCCCCAACAGGATATACAACGCTTTTAATCTTATTTTTCATTTCAAAGTATCCTCATTTTCAATTGTCACTCCACCATATTGCTTTTCTAGCACTCTTGAAATATATTGCAATCTTTTATCAACTTCATCCATCGTTTTTTTACTAATTTGATATTCGCTCTTCACATAAAAACATAATTTACTATTTTTTTTGTTGCAATGCCATGTTCCAGTAAACATATTATCTACCAACAAAATTCCTTCTACATGTCCTGCGCTTTTCCATATTTTATGTACATGTCTTTTATCCACTAACCATGTTTTATCGTAATAAGCCAAAAGTAACGGATCAAATTTCCCTAACAATATGATATTATCTCTTTTATCCTCAGTTCCATCATTTCTATAATAGTACACCTCCCCCTCAACTCGAAGCTGTTCATATTTACTAGTAGACATTTTCCAATATTTTTCAAAATAAGACTTGCTTAGACCACTCCAATGTGCAAAATCTCTTAATGATACTGGTCCAAAAGCAACAACAAATTTGTCAATTAAATTCTGTATTGCTTGCTCATAACTCATCTTTTTATCCAGTAATTCGCTTTCTAATTTTGCATACTTTTTCCCTTTATGATTATCAAGAACTTCGTATATATACCCCTCAATAGAAGCTTGTGCTAAAACACCTCCCCATTGCATCATTTGATCTCTTTCTTTATGTTGTATATTGTTTCTAACATCCAATTTTGAAAAACTATTGCTTTCATAATCCGCATTTACAATTTGACTGACTATTTCTCCACATTTTCCACCTAATTGTGAAATATATTTTTTTATCCAATTGTTTCTTGATGAAAAAACCGCTTTGTTAACCATCATATTTTCCTTAGTATTAATATGTAATGTAACTCTTTGCCCCCACGACTTGACTATAGCCTCATCGCCAAACAACTCATCTATTTCAAGATTTTCTACTCTGTTTATCAATGAAATATAGGCATATAAATCGTACTGTGCTTGTATTCCATGTAATGCCGATATACATTCATATGCACAACTAAAATGGTTTGTGATTCCGTTGTTTTTCAATCTTAATTCTTTAATTCTCGTATCCACTTTTTATCATTGCCTCAAACAAAATATATTTTCCTCTTACTGCCATACTTTCATTTTGCGTTAACTCTTTCTCAATACGTAAAATATCCTTATATATTTTTTCTTCTGATAAAATATCCTTTAATTTTCTATACTTCGAGTCTTCGAACCGCTTAACGCCAATAGTTGTCACCACGGGAAACCCGATACAATATGTTATTTTTAGCCCTACTTTTTCACATATACTCTTTATATTTTCAATTGTGTTATAAAATATTTCTGGCACGCTTTCTGTAATTGAACCAAAAGATTTTTTATATATATTCACTGTTTCTTCACTATTGTCATTTAGCAAATTAATAGCCATACCATTCAACTGATTTTCAACAACAAAGAAAATTTTTCCCTCCTTATTAATCATGTTTTTTGCAATACTAAGTATCTCCTCTTGCTCCCTAGCAAACATAAGAACATATAACAAAAAAACATAATCAACATCCTGTTTTCCCCCAATATCTAAAATATCCTGTTTATAAATTTTAACCCTAGTTTTATATTTTGAAAGCTTTCTTGTGCAAATTTCTGTCATCCCATCAGAAACATCGTATAGTTGCCCTTTTGACTTTGGATATGTATCAAGGAATCTCTTTGACCATTCACCTGTTCCACTTCCCATATCCACAAAATTAAATTTTTCTTTTTTTATTCTCTTATTTAAATGATATAGTAAAATTTCATCGCTCAATCGCCAATATTTTTTCTGATTTTCCTCATCATAATTTGGTGAAAACATATCAAAGTATTCTTTAATTCGCGCTTTCTCGTTCACTACTTAATTCCCTCTCTACAAAAAAATCTAATAAGTGTTTTTTATTATCTAAATAATAATAAGACTGTGGGGGGCAAAAGTCTGCATACTTATCTTTTATTTCTTTCAAACTAATCTTATTTAGTAATTCAACTTTGTTAATAGGAATTGCGTATCCAACATTTCCCCCAATATATTCTTTAATACTATTATATCTACCCGGCTGATCCTTTTCTGCTATTTGCGCTATTTTTTCAGCAACATCAATTATAGGTTTTCCAAACCAAATCTTGCCAACAATCTCCTTTTTTGTCTTAGAAATATAAATATAAGCAAGACTTTCTTCTTTACAATATTTCTTTCTATATTCAAAATGCTTTTCCCCTTTTAAGATTTCGTAATAATACTCTTCTCTTATACTCATCAGTGTAATTCTTGTACTTCTTATAAATTGCATTTTCTTATCCTTCATCATTATTGTCTCCTTAAAAAAATTTTTTTTGCTTCTATGTATATTTTATCATACATTTGCCTATTTATCTTTCTTTTTCTATTTATATAATCGCCAAACTCTTTCCTTCGTTTTAACATGTTTATTTCTATGCTATTATTTCTGTATCTGTTTACTACATGATATCTACCTAGTTGTGTTTTATTAAATTTCTTAATGCTCTTTTTGCAATCATCGCATGTATATATTTTCTTTCCTTCTGCACTTCTTGTAACTCCTCTTATCACAAAATCATAAATAAGTACATCAGGATTAAAATAATCTACAATTAATGATAACGAATTTAATGGACTTATATTCCCACATGTTGATATCTCTAAATCAATTCTAATATATGATACCTTTGAATCTTTTCCAATTTCCGGATATGTGTGTACCGATATATGACTTTTATCAAGATGAGCGCAGATATCTTTATTATTAATTTGGTTATCTGATGTTAATACATTCACAGAGGCTCCATATGGAACATAATCATATTCCGTAATGTATAAAATGTTTGCGTTAATTATATTTGCAATTTCCTCTAAAACATTCCTTATTTTCAGAGCACTATATGTTTTATTTATATATTCTATAAATTTCCCTTTACTCTTTTCTGTATCCGTATAACACATAATATAAATGCAAAGTGTTAACGTTTTTGCTAAATTATCAAAGTTAATTAGTTGTAATGCCATAATTCTCCCAATTATTATATTTTTACATATTTCGTTTACATTATTACTGCCTTTTTCTTTTTAGTCATGAAAAAATCTTGAGCTAAAGATATAATGTTATATATTCGTTCTTGAAATATACACTTAAAATAATTATATACAATACATCATTTTTCAAAAGGAGTTATCGTTCTAATAATTTATACCAATCGCTCTTTTTCCTTTTGAAAGATATATTTGAAACATACTATTTACAATTCATTCCATTTTAATCTTCTCTACATTTGGTCTTATAATAATAAATTTTTTCATAATCATATCAATGATTATATTTTTACCTCTACATTTAAAACATTATACTGATTACTCAATAAAAAAATGAACACTTCAACTAAATAATTTCGTATATAGTATTACTTCTCTGTCTTATGATAAGTTGGTATTTCCCCTGAATAGGTCATGGCAATGTCATTAAGTTAAAAAAATTGTACCTTGATAATTAAATAAAAATCTCAAGATTTTGAGTATTATACGGATTTTGGCATACTTTAATAAAGCAGATGGAAATCTGCCTCAAAATGTGCTATGATTTATATGATTCACGATGACCTGTAATTAAATTTATGTGGTCGCTGTGTTGATTTTTTCTTGAACTGCTTCGGTCTGGGCGGATTGGAAGCAGTTCTCTTGAAATAAGAATATCTGCATCCATGCAAAGCCTTTCTCCGCATAATTTCAAAAATCTACAACATATATGAATTGCATTTGTAATATTGGGCTGACAAACATATTTGCTTTTGTATGTTCGCTTTGTTATCTGATTGGTAACTACTCTTGAGTAATTGTAAAGAATCAGTCGTGCCCATACTTCCATTTCGATAGCATCCACTTTTTTTGAATGAAAGTCCAAAAGACCGATGGAATACTTCAGGTGCCGAAAAGATGTTTCAACTCCCCAACGCATATGATAGAGTTCTTTTAGCGAATTCCTATCAAATCTGTCAGAAGGGAGATTCGTCAGCAGACATTCATATTTTCCATTTCCAGCTGGATTCTTACAATACGGAATGCCATGCTATATTCTTTTACATCTTTATTTAAAAATATGGTGTAGGAGCGGAATGTACTCTGTGATATAACTCAAGGCTATTTCTGTGTTCAGACAGTATTTTGTTCACGAATATTTTATCGTATATAAAATCGAATTCTTCTTCGTCGGGACGAGGAATCCCTTTTAATATACCACCTGTATTTCAGTCCTTTGCACGTATAAGAAAAAACTGTCCTTTACTGGCAATATGAGCCATAAGAGGGTATCCTTCATATCCTCTGTCGAATATGAAAACAGAATCAGGGGCAAATGAATGTTCATCAAAAAGGTGATGAAAAGCATTTCTTTCATTATGCCATTTTCTTGGCTCAATGTATGCTGCGACATACTGATTGTTCATGAGGTTATACACAGCATTCAGATGAATCTGGTGATAATTCTGCTGCACCTTTCTGTGGAAATAGCTATAGGCTTTGTTTTCTTTTTCAAGCGGAATGAGAATATCGGAACCATCTACAGCAAATATATTAAATCCATTATATTGCCGGATGGAAACTCCTTGGAAAATGCATAAAAAAGATGCTGAAAAGCAACAGGCAACAATTTATCCCGCTGTTGAACAAAAGCAGATGATGTGGGTGTGTCAACAGAGAAATTAAAAAACTTTTGTAATTCACTGGTTATGGAACTGCGTTCCATGGAGATTAAGGACATGATAGTATTTTGAAAAGAAAGCTTTGTATTTCGGCTAAAATCCCGAAAAGGTCTTTTCACAAAATCCTCCTTATGCTGCTCCATTTGCTCAATATGTTTAAGTAACAAGTTTTTTTACAGATAGTGAAAATTTCATATGCTGCACCTCCAAAATGTATATATTTAGAGGCTGCACAACATTTTTTTAACCACTTGTCAAGCACTTTTTTGAGATTTTTATTTAATTCTCAAGGTACAATTTTTTAACTTAATGACATTGTAGGCCATGGTGAACCATACCATAGCGCACCCGACCTACGCAGTATCCCTTTTGTGCTTACCTCATGATTTCAAACAACAGACTGCTTCTGCTACCATTATCACGCTAGCGTTGCTTGCGTATAAAGCCATTCTCCTCCAAATCGTTGATAGCACGTTTTACGGTGCTGACAAACAGATGCAGTTCTCTTGCTATGGTACCAGATATAAGGTGCCTTCCTTATTCGCACTATCCTTTAAGTCCAGATATACATCCACAGCCCTATGTGGCAGTTCTGTTTCATATATTTATTTTTTATTCAACCAAACACCTAATCCTCTGTCCTGAGTGCCTATCTAGTCTTTGCTACCGTTTCATTCATCAGGACTGCAGCATACCTCCGCTTCTGGATGCTATTCCTTGTTCCGTACTTTCCGTCTCCTCATTCACACAGCACATATATCTGCGGATAATCCCTTCTTCAATCTCTTGCTTGTCTGCATAAGCTACCTTTCCTGCTGACTTTTCCTCAATCTCGTATGGCTCCTCAAAAAAAACACCCCACTTTAGGAACAATTTCAGCTTAGTTCTCATTGGAGAACTGCCTGTTTTAGATGTAATAAAGTTTCCTTTTGGCAGGAACTTTAACTCATCCAGTGTCATTAATGGTCTTTGTACCATCTGGAGCGATTGGCTCGGAGCGTTCTTCCCCTCCTGCTGACGGAGCTGGACATAACCGTCTTATTGCCAAGGATCTTGGACATTACCTCTGCGGATTCCGAGTTAGATGCAAATCCTCCAAAGATGGTATCTTGACAGTTATCAATGATAAACTCTGCCCCTTTCTTTCCGTAGTTCGTATTTAATTGTGCAAAAGACTGTATCATGGGTACAATACTTACTCTTTTGGAATGGGATGACGAAAACATCATCTCCTCACTTTCAATCCTTGGTATGGTTCCGACCTCATCCCAATAGAAAACTACATGGTTATCCAGTTTCCCTCCGTTCTCATCCGCTACCACAAGGATTTCTCTGTAGAGCTGCTACAAAATCAGAGAGATAATAAAGTATTTGGTATTATCATCTTCCAGCATAACTAAAAATACCTCTGTCTTCTACTTACAAAATATCTCAGTATCGATTGTGGTATCAAAGCATGGTATCTGTTCTAATTCGGAACCCAAAAAGAAGTTCAGTCTGGAGCGTGCTGTGGAAAGAACAGACTGCATGGACTGCTCCGCGGTATTTAAAGCTGCCCTGGCAAACCATTTTACCCTATGAGTATCAGGAAGCTTGGCTATAAGCAACTGAAACTGATTTCTTCTTTTTCCTTGAATGGCACCAGTAAATCCTGAATCAATTTAAATACACTGATGTTGTGTCATTTCTAATTCTGCAATCAACACCTTTTCTCCTTATCCGTCATAGGCAATTACCTTGCTTTCCCGCTCTTCGGAACCACAGGAGTCTTCTCATCAGCTTTCACTACCATATCCATCTTAGGATATGCTGCTTCAAATGCCTCTGAACCAAACTGATACTCCGAAGGCTCTGCAACACATACAACCGGTGCTATATCCTTCTGGATATACTTATCAATATCTGTCACATGTTCTAGAGTATTTATCTGCTCTTTCTCCATTCGATTGATTTCTTCATCTCTCGATAAATCTTCCACCTTATCAATAGCTGCATCCAGATGAAGCACCATAGACTCATACACCTTCTTCTGCCACTTCCAAGGCTTTTTTGCAAGCTCTGTCTTTGAAAACTTCTGCTCCTTCTGTGAGTAGTCCACCTCTTCCTTATCAGCAAAGGTTCTAAAGGTATTTGCAACCTTCTGAGTAGCTTCACGCATTCCCTTACAAAATGCATCAATCTTTGAAAGTGTGCAGTCAGTATCAGCAATTCCCCCTTTTACCTTGTTACAGATTCCTGCAAGCTTATCTTTCAAACCGATAAATTCCGACACACGGTTCAGAGCCTCCTTCCCACGCATCTTGAAATCAGCCATAATATCACTAGCTTTATTCTTGATACTTACCTTTACCTCAAATATCTGCTGCTTAATCTCTTCACAACGCTTCTCAAGACGGTCAGCAGCTTCCGATAACGACTTTTTAAATCTGTTTGTAAAGGTATCATCCCTCATCTTCTGGATGTCTTCGCACAGTCTTGCAATCTCCTCTGTCATGTCTTCCACCTTATGGGTCATACTGTCCACATAAGCACAAAGCTCATAAACTCCGTTTGCCTGTTCTTTCATGGTATTCTGTTTCAGCAGTTCAAGAAGTTTTCTTATGACCTCCTCATTGGTAAGTGTTTTTCCTATCTCCATATCCATATCGTTCCTCCATTCTGTAAATGGGGCAGCCTTGGCCGCCCCTTGGTGTACTAATTATCGAAAGGGTGTTGCCTCTTTATCCTTGTCTTTATCCGGATTTCCATGATTCTTCTCGGCATTCTCCCTTGCCTTTTCATTGCTCTTATCCTTTGCTTTCTCATACTCTGCAATAATCTCATTATAGAGCTTCTCCCTGAAATCCTTTGTGACCGGATAGCAGACATCCTGATAGATTGGCTTGCCATTCTCGTCCACCTGCTTTGTCTTATAAGAAGGCATTGATACAAAGATTTTTTCTTTGCCCTGAAGGATATTTACATTATTTACAATGAAGCTGTTTTCAAAATAAATGCGGGCAAGTCCCTTGATATTACTGCCTTCCCTTTCATAAGGTGTTACCGTCACGGAAAACTCCGGCATTTCTTTTGTTTTTTCCTGTGTCTGTGTTTCTGCTTTCTCCGGCTCCCTGATTTTCGCATAAGCCTCAAGAATATTGGTATAGAGTTCCTCACGAAACTCTGCCGTGATAGGATTGCAGACATCCTTATAAATCACGCTGTTGCTCTCATCACGCTCATTGGAACGGTATCTTGGCATTGATACAAAAAGCTCTCCCTTTTCCTTATTCTCAAGGATTGCGATATTGGTAATCTTGAATGAGTCACCAAATACCACGGTTGCAAAACCCTTGATGTTGCTGCCATCTTTTGCTCTTACTTCGTTTACTTTAATTGAATACTTCATACGCTGTTCCTCTCTTTCTTATACTTCTGAATTGTTGTTTTCCGGTATGATAAGCTCACACCAAAGCTGTTCTATCTGTTCACAAGACAATCTGCCATTTAACCAGTTGCCGAGTGTGACAGCCATTCCGTCCTGCTCATAATAGAGCCATTCCTGTGTTTCGATGTTCCCCTCATACACGATAGTCACATCAAAGTCAGGCATAAATAATCCTGCCTCCGTATCCCAAATACAGGCAACTCCCTGTCTGAGTGTCAGGTTCAGGCTTTCGACATAGACAGACCAGCCGCTTACGACTATCTGAAAGTCATCATCAATCTCTGCAATATCGTCCGGTGTGTCGATTAACTCCTCCATTTCCGATACTGCTTCTTCTATCTCCCCAAGTCGGTATCTCTTATTCATCTGCCGCCTCCTTATATCTGCACCTGACAACAAAACGCATTGTTCCCTGTTCATAACAGGTAAAAAGAGTGAGTTCTTTTTCCATACCCTGCGTCTTTATGCTGTTGTCATAAGGATTTACCACATCTGTGCCTGTCACTTCATAGATATGTGTCTGCCCGTTCTTATCCATAATGCTTACTTCATCACCTATGGCAATCCGGTTTAATGGCGTAAAAAATGTGCCGTACCTGCTCCCGTTATGACCGCACAGCACACAGTTTCCAACCTCTCCTATTCCCGCTGTTTCCGGTATATGACCAATCCCTGCATTAAGGATTTCACTTCCTGTTCCTTCCATTACCGGGTATCTGATATCTATGCTCGGTATCTCAATGATACCGATGACACCGCCTTCTTTAAGAATGGCTTCCTCCTCTTTACTAATGGTGGTTTGCTCTTTCTCAACATCTGACCTTTCATCCTGCTTCTCCTCCAATGTCTGCTCAAATTCATTTATGAGCTGGTTCGTGTTTCTCTCTCCGGTTGTACGCCAGAAAAAAGGGACTGCCATAATGGCAATCCCTGCTGTAATCAGTAGTCCTGCGACCACTTTCCTTATGCTCATAGAACTTCACTCCTATCTTTTCCTGTCTCTGTCTGTCATATAAATTCCCTTATCCTCTGCAACAATGCCCGCATTTTCTATTCTGTCCTCAGACTTTTCTTCGTCCGGTCCGCCAAGATCTGCGTCCATAGCCTTTGCGTTCTCAAGGTCAAGCTGGGCATTTAATTCACACTGCCTTGCAAGTTTTTCTTCCAGTTCCGCACTGTGTGCAAACGGCTTATCATACTCTGCCTTTGAAGCCTCAAGGTCATTCTGGTACTGTTCAATCTTCTTTTCCAGAAAATCTACATTTTCGTGAAGTCCATTGAACAGATTCTCCAGCTTTACCATACTTCCCACCGGACTTGTGGAAAGCTCTGCCTTGTATTCCGTCTTTCCACGAAGCACCATATAGTTGATACTGAGGAAGTTCTTTTCTACCAGAAGCTCAAAGCCGTGAAACTTACCGATTGAAGTGGTTTCGCCTGTCTTGCATTTGCTGATTGCCTCAAGCATTGTGGTTCCACCATCAACTCTTTCTGTATAAGTTGCATTTCCTATGGTAATGGTAAAGTCCGGATTATCAATCAGCTCCTTATCCCTTGCCTTTATATCTTCCCTGACATTGGCAAGTTTCTCTGTCGCAGTTTTGATAAGTTTCGGATACTTGATCATAAAGTTATCCTGCAATCCATACCTCTGATTATCATAAGACGCCTTTAAGAGCTTTAATCTCTGGACATCATTGTCAACCTCCATCTTTTCCTTGATTAAAGGGTTGCCTGTAGCAACCGCCTTAATTTCGGCGTAGGAAAGGGTTGCCTCATCAATGTCCTCACAGCTTCGGCTCACTGCCTTGCTTGTCATAACCTGACTGATGAAACGCTGCTTATTCTCCACAAGCGACCAGTTGTACGCATCAAAGGTTCCTTTTGTAACATATCTATAGATTGCCACCTCATCGTTTTCATTTCCCTGTCGGATACCTCTGCCCTCTCTCTGTTCAATGGAAGAAGGCTTCCACGGACAATCGACGTGGTGCATTGCAACAAGGTGTGTCTGTACATTAACTCCGGTTCCGCACTTGTCTGTCGAACCGATAAGGACTTTTTTCTTACCTGTCCTCATTTCCTTAAAAAGTGCGTCCCTCTGTGCATCTGTTTTTGCATCGTGGATAAATGCTATCTCCTCCGCAGGAATACCATACTTGATAAGTGACTCCTTCAGATAATCATAAATCGTAAAGTCCTTATCCGGTCCCGGTGTTCCGATATCCGAAAAGATAAGCTGACAGCCTATATGACCATCAGCATTTCCTTTTACATATTCTTTCCAGACATTTTCCGCTACCTTATTGAGCTTCCCGTCCGGATTGTTCGGTGCGTCCTTATCAATCAGTCTTGCGTCTGTTCCAAGAAGTCTTGCTTCGTGTGTAATCTTTAAGAAGTTGTCAACGCTTGGATCAACACCTCCGCCTCTTATCCTTTCTGCCCTTACCACAAAATCTTCCATTACCTGCTTCACATACCAGTCCGGCTCCGACTCCACGATGATAGGCTTGCCGCCACGAAGTGCTGGCACATCAAGGTCAAGCATATCCGCTGTCTGCACATCTGCTACCTCTCTAAAGATATTCATAAGCTCCGGCAGATTGGTAAATTTATTAAATCTGCTCTTGAAACGGAAACCACTGCCCTCAACTGTAAGCTCCAGTGCTGTTGTTACTTCTCCGAAGTTAGCCGCCCACGAGTCGAAATGATGAATTCCCATTTCCTCAAGTGCCGACTTCTGCAAATAAAGCTGCATAACATACATCTCACACATCGTGTTGCTTATCGGTGTTCCGGTAGCAAATACAATGCCCCTGCCATCATTTATCTCTGATAAATACTGGCATTTAAGCTGCATATCCGTTGACTTTTTAGCCCCCGAACTGCTGATTCCTGACACATTATTCATCTTTGAAAAAATGGCAAGGTTCTTAAAATTGTGTGCTTCGTCTACCATAATAGAGTCAACTCCCAGCTCCTCAAAGGTAATGAGGTCATCTTTTCTGCTCTCATCGGTCAGTGATTTAAGCTGTTCCTCCAGCTTTTTCTTCTGGCTTTCCATCTGCTTTACTGTCCAGCGTTCCCCGTTTTTCTCCTTCATTTCATCAATCGCATAAGTGATTTCTTCTATCTGCTCATTTAGCATTCTCTCCTTTCTCTCCGGCGAGATTGGGATTTTCTCAAATTGCGAGTGTGACATAATAATACAGTCATAATCACCTGTCGCAATCCTTGATACAAACTGCTTTCTGCGGCTCTTTTCAAAATCACGCTCCGTTGCAACCAAGATATTTGCAGACGGATAAAGCCTTAAAAATTCACTTGCTGTCTGTCCGATAAGCGGCTTTGGCACTACCATAATTGTCTTATTGGCAAGACCAAGCCTTTTCTGTTCCATACACGCAGCCATCATTTCAAAGGACTTTCCGGCACCGACACAGTGTGCAAGCAGGGTATTTCCTCCCATAAGGATTCGTGCCACCGCATTTTTCTGGTGCGGCTTTAATTCAATTTCAGGGTTCATTCCCGGAAACTGCAAGTGGCTTCCGTCATACTCACGCAGGCGGATATTATTGAAGGTTTCATTATAATATTCCACATACTTCTGTCTGCGTTCCGGTTCTGCAAACAGCCATTCCTTGAACTTCTCCTTGATCATATTCTGCTTTTCCCTTGCAAGCATTGTCTCATTCTTATTGACTTCATAATGGTACTTGCCATCACCGTCATCAATTCTGTCCCTGATAGTGACCGTTTTTAAGTTCAGGGTTTCCTCAAAAATAGAATAAGCATCCATTCTGCTTGTACCATAGGTTTTCGTTGCCGCCACGGAATGTTTATCCATACTTTTATTTTCAATGAACCATTCCATACTCATTTTATTCAAGTGTACCTGAATACCGGAATTATAATACTCTGTTCTGATTGCCCTTGCCCTCTTTGGTGTATTAAGCAGCTCATAGATAAACTGCTCATAATCAAGCGGCTCAATCCAAGTTGTTCCAATTTTTACATCAATATCCGAGGCTTCAATCCATTCCGGCTGAACTTCCTCTAAGGCTGCGGCATTGGCGGCAAATCTTTCTGCCTGCGGATTGTCGGTATCCGCCGCCATTGCCTTTGCAACACGCAGCTTATCCCTTACATTACCCGACAGATATTCGTCTGCTGTCTCCCAGCCTGCGTCCTGGTTATTTTCATTGTAACGGTCAGGATTAAGGAAAATAATTCCATCGAGTTCCTTTATGAGAGTATCCCTGTCTGCTTCATAAATGGAGAGTATATAAGGGATATTTACATATCCAAACTCATTGACCGATACATTAAGAGCCTCTACCGCAGTTTCTACCCTGTCAACCACGGACTTTGCCTTAATCGTCTGCTTATAAAACATATCAGCCTTCTTCACCTCCCCGTCCTCATTTACTTCTTCCAGACTGCAAAGAAGCGGATAATCGCTGTCATCCCTGAACGCTGTACGGTTTGCTTTGGAAGTGATTGCTCCATACTTTCCAACGAATTTATCATATTTTACATTCAAAAGCTGCTGTTTATCTGCAAGCTCCTCATCACTACAGCCCTCCATCTGGATATCAATCAACTCTCTTGTTATCTGTCTGATTTCGTCAAGACTTCTGATTCTCTCCTCGGCAGTCTGTGATACTTCTTTTCTTACCATCTCGGAATTTTCCCTGTAATAGAGCTTTCCTTCAAAGAATGTGTAAGTATAATTTCTGACATCCGGATCAGCGGGAATGACTTCCTCTGTCTGCTCCTCATTGTCTGCCAGTCTTTCAAAATCTGTCATCTGTGCTTTGATGTTACCGATTGCCTTATTGAGTGCTTCATACAGATTAAAGTTCTCATCATCATTCACGCAGACGGTATATCTGCTGTCCTGCCCGAACATTCTTGTATCATACTGCATTGTGCCGAGCATCATTTCCGGGTGCTCTGCAAAGTAGGAATTGACTGCTATGCCATCGTCTGTGACACCAAGATGTACCCAGTCCGGCTCTATATCAATTTTTCGCTCCCTTTTCTGTAAAAACAGGATATCCGCTGTCACTTCTGTTCCTGCATTATCCTTAAATGCAGTATTCGTAAGTCGGATTGCTCCCACAAGCTCTGCCCTCTCAGCCAGATACTTTCGGATAGTCGGATTGCTCTTATCCAGTGTTCCCTTTGTGGTAATCACCGCAACCATACCGCCCGGTCTTACCTGATCGAGTGCCTTTGCAAGAAAATAATCGTGAATACGGAAGTTGTACTTATTGTACTTTGGATCAAATATCTTATAATCTCCAAACGGCACATTTCCCACAACAACATCAAAGAAGTTATCCGGATATGTGGTGTTTTCAAATCCCGTAATGCTGATATTGGCATTCTGGTAAAGCTGTTTTGCAATCCTTCCCGATATGCTGTCCAGCTCCACTCCGTACAGCTTACTTTGCTGCATTGGTGCTGGCATACTTCCGAAGAAATTGCCGATACCCATAGAAGGCTCCAAGACATTTCCGCCTTTAAACCCAAACTGCACAAGTGCGGAGTTAATACACGTTGCAATCTCAGGTGAAGTATAAAAGGCATTATTTACAGTTGCTCTTGCCGCACTGTATTCCTCATCAGAAAGAAGCTCTTTCAGCTCTGCATACTCTTTGCTCCACGCTGCATTATTCTCATCAAATGCCTGTGACAAACCACCCCAGCCGACAAACTTTGATAAAACAGCCTGCTCCTCCTGTGTTGCAAGTCTGTTTTCTGCTTCAATCTGCTTTAGTGTACGGATTGCGTCAATGTTCCACTGGTATCTGGTCTTTGCACCGCCCTTTTCTGTTTCCCACAGGTTATAGTGGAAATTGATTTTAGGCTGTTTTTGTGGTTTTTCCTTTCCACTCTCACCTTCCACTGGCGGTAATACTTCCGGTACAGGTGTTTCAGTGGCAGCCTCCTGTGGTTCGGTATCATTCTGTGAAATATCGGCTAATACTTTCTTATCATCAGAAATTATATGACCGTCTGCGTCAATCTTGGTATTCCAGCCATTTGCAATCGCACGTTCCCTGTTCTCAAGACGGTTTTGTCTTATACTGTCCTCAATATCAAAGAACCTGCAGTAAACAGGATTCATTGTTTCCCTGTCAATCTTATTTTTTATGGTCTGATAGATTGCTTTCTGATCCTCTCCACAGTAGAATGGCTGTTTTACCATATAGGATAAGATTTCATAGACATCACGCCACGATACGGTATCCTCTACTCTCTCTCCATTTCTGTTTTTATAGCTTACTTTCACATCTACACTGCTTAAAGTGTATTCGGTAAGCCCATACTGATTATTGCAGTATGCCTTTCGCTCACCCTCTACATTTCCCATAGCTATATCACTGATAAGCTCCAGCTTATTCGGCATAAATGCAAAATCCGACTGCACCACATCCATAAGGAAAGCACGGAATGGTGTGTAGCAGCTACATTCCGACACAAGTATCTCAATGGCATCTCTCAAATCTTCATCCATTTCTGCCACACGCTTTGCATAATCAATCGGCTTGATATACTTTAACTCAGCCGCCTCCCTGTTTACGGCATAACTGTCAGGCTCATCAGGAATTGCATAATCATCAATCTCTGATTTTTCCTCCTGCGTATCAACTTCACTGTATTCTGCGTCAATGACTTCATCATCTTCACGAAGTCCGTCCATTGCAAGCTCATCAATACGAGGTCTTTCCGGCTGGTATTCCCCGGTAAGGATAAGCACACCGATTTCCTTTTCGACATTTTTCCACGAAACATATCCTTCTACTTCTCCATCTTCATCTTTCCATTGGATACGAAGTCCCGAACCGTGAAATGTGTCATACCCGTGCAAGCCCAGACCGTCAAGCGGCCAGCTTGCACCGCCCTGACCATACTCTGCCTTGATACGCTTTGCTCTGGTTCCTGCGTCTATCTCTGTCTGATAGATTTCACACACCCTGCCTTTTCCACCAACAAAGCCAGTTCCTCTCATAAGTATCTCTTTTACATACTCACTTGGTACACTTTCCGCTTTCTTCGGATTAAGATAATTATATTTTCCGGCAAGGGCAGCCTTTTTATCCTCCTCGAACTGACGCATAAATTCATTGTGTCTGGTTTTCTCCGGCTGCTTCACACCAAAACTTGCCTGCCCGTTTTGGTCGAAAAAAAAGGAAGCCTGTGTATATTCGGCTTCCTTACTGACACCCAATGAGTTAATCTCATCAAGCTCTCTATTCAATTCTTGCTGTGTTTCTAATGAAACTTCATCACGATCTGGTGGAGCACTACTTCCTCCGCCTGCATCTTCGCCTGCTCTCTTATCTTCCACATCTCCATTGTCGATGACGGGTTCTGTGGCTTGTGCTTCATTAGATACTGTCCCTCCAACTGGTCGTAAAGCTGGTTTGCTTCCTTCTCTACTTCCGATATCTTCTCGTACATCTTCCCGAACCTCATCAGTGTCTTGTACCTTGCCGGTTCGTTCTCTAAAAGATACTTCATTGCCATTCTTCCGTATCTGCCCAGCTTCGTCAAGTCCTCTGTCTCGTCCGGCATTGTCAGCTCCGGATACAGCAGACCGTCCACTTCCTTGTAATTCATTGCTTCTAACATATGATATTCTCCTTCCGCTCTCAATCGTTTTTAAATTCTTGCTAAATTCTCTAAGAACACTACAGGAGACATCGCATACAAGGGAACCAAGACGGTAAACTATCTCCTCATCTTTGATGTTTACAATCTGACTGAAATCCTGTTCTTGCACAGATAAGTCAAATCCACATCTCGTCCCTACAGCATACATAACACTGGAATATATTAACTGCTCCATATTGCTATCCTGTTGTAAGCCCTTGCGTTTTTCGTTGAATTCCTTTATCACACTACCTGATAGCTGCATAAATTCGGACATTCTATCCCCGAACTCTTCTTTTATTATATTCCAAACGTTTGTTCCTGTAAACTGTTTTAGCGTATTTTTTAGTGATTCTACATCATCGCTGTCATACTGCTCCATCTGTCCTTCCGATACCAGAAAGTCTGCATAATTTTTCAGGTTTTCCCCTTCCAAATCCCAAGTCAGCTTTACATTCTTTCCGCCCGTATCACTGATGTCGAAAATATATCTCATACGGGAATTAAGTGCCCTTGAGGGGAAGATTGCACAGCCCTTTGCTCCACGCTTTACATATCTTCCCACTTTCTTCCAAGTGTCATAATCTGCCATAAGGGTACTTTTCTCCGGTGATCTCTGAGCTGTTACCATAACGATATTATCAAATTCATAGCGGTATAACTGACCTGCGACCTTTAGTACATCTTTCCAGTTCTTTTCAGAACGGGTGATGTTGCTGATTTCAGAATCATATATCGCTTTGACCTTCATATCAACGCCCATATGCCACTCTCCTTTTACTTCAATAATTCTGCAAACATTTCCTTAAAGAGCTTTGACTCCTCCCTGTCAAGCTCAATCACAAATTCTGCATCTATTGCCTGTCTCTCACACTTGTCCTTTCCTTTTACAATCTTACGCATAATCCTTAAAAGCACATAACACTGCTTTGACTTTGCTATGCTCTGCTTAAAGGTAAGCCCATCACTATCAGATGACTGCTGTGTCTCATAGACAATCCCATTCAGCTTTCTGCTGATTACCTCCACTTTCTCATAAGGAATACGGACAGAGGATTTTACCTCTCCCGGTCTTTCCCATCCCTTATGAAGCTCCTTTAATAAAAATTCCATATTCTTAATTACTGCTGTCTGCTCATTTTTCATCGTGTCTTTCCTCCATTTTCCTTTAATGAAGAAGGGAGCTGTTCTTCGCTGTATGGCGAAAAATCAACTCCCTTCATATCCTCTGCGTCAAGGACTATCTTTTCTGAATAATACATATCCATTGCCTTATTTATGGCTTCGTCTAGGGACTCTGCCTTTACTGTCTCTACCCTTGAGAGAACTTCTTTTATCTCAATATCAAATTCTTTGTCCATATACCCTCCTGCATAGATTTTTATCTGCTTTTTTCCTGCAATCTTTCTTTTTCCTTTTCAAAACCTGCATCGTACTTTCCGTCATCAAGTCGTTCTAAAAAGGTATCCTCCTCCAGAGTCTTATATTCCGCATAAATATGACTTAAAATTTCATTCTGAATTTTAGCCGGAATATCATCGTCCTTTGACAAAGCCTCAAGAAAATAATACTTTCTCTTGAGCATCGCTCTATAATCATAAAGATTTTCCATTCTTTCCGGTATTCCATACTTTGCTTTGTATGCCTTAAAATTGATCTGTGAAGGCATGGAATCAAGATAAATCCCATATTCCCACAATACCCCTATCTTTAGGTTATCCTTTGTCGGCTTCTCGCCCTTCGGGCATCTCTCATACTCTGTTGTACCAAGAGCAATCGCAATCGAGCCTCTTTTCATATCCATTACCACAAGGTTTCGTGGGGATAATGCTTCAAGTACCATATAATCACTGTCATTAAAATTATGAATAGTCTGCCCTCTTTCAAATGTCCTTTCTCTTTTTTCATAATGCATGATAAAATCATCAATCCAGCCGTTATCCGTCATTCCGATTTCTTTCATTTTTGCAATGCACTCCGGTGAGCTTGCTTTCTTATCAAAAACAAAATCCTCAGAATCGTTGTAATGTCCTCGCAGAAAGCGTCCAAGTTCCACATCATCACTACAGAACTTCGCAAAAACTGTAATATTCGCTGTCCTGTAATGCTCCACAAAACCTTCCCCCTCTGCAAGTGTTCTTCCAAGAAGCAGCATATGCTCTGCAAGCTCTGACATATCCTCAATGGAAACAAATTTCTTATAATCTTCCAGAGTCATAAGCATATTTTTTTCTGTTCCCTTATAATTTTCCGTTACAAGAATCATATCTTTTAAATCCATTCTTACCTCCTGTCCAGAGAGGACTTATGCCCTCTCTATTGTTTTATGGTCTGCCAATCACTACAATCTTTCCGACACTTGCCACATCACGGTAAACAACACCGGAATTTTCATTTAAGGCTTCCACTACCTTACCGTCTCCCACATAAACCGCTACGTGGCTGATGTTTTTATATCTTCCGTTGCTTGTAAAGCTGTAGAAAATCAAATCACCCGGCTGCATCTGTTCATAGGATACGGTCTTTTCTGCTTCATCAAGCCCCTGTGCTTCTGCCGCTGCTGTGGTCGCTCCTCCGTGGCTGATATCCACTCCTGCGTCTTTCCACGAATAGTAAGCAAGAGAACTGCAATCATAATAATTGCCGCTGTCCCTCAACTCCTGACTGTATGGATAACCGACTCTGTGCAGTGCGTATGAGCAGACTGTTTTTAATCTGCTGTCTGTGATTTTACTTAATACGGCATTTATCTCTTCCTCTGTCATTGAACTTACTCCGGGACTTCCACCGCCTCCGCCGCTTCCGCTTCCTGCGTAGCCTAGCTGTCCCATAAATTCAGGACTCATAATCTGCTCAAGCATTTCCACCTGATCAGAATTAAAACCATAAACAGAAATCATATCCCTGTATGATTTGATCGTGACATTTACATACAGTACCGACTTTGTAACCGTTGTCACATTGCCGTCTGCGTCTGTTTCCTCCACATCTTTCGTTCCGTTGCTTGTAGTGTAGGAACACATATCATTCACTACCGCCTGCAACCAGCCCTTTGATTTATCATTCATAACGGTTGCCGTATCTCCGACACCATACTTGACCATATAGACCGCCATTATGTCATAGTAGTTACTTGGATTTTCGTCCATTCCCTCATAATCGACATACACCAACTCTCCGATGTCATATCCGGTATGCTCATTCACTTGGGTATTCACATCACGATTAAATTCCTGCACATAGGCACTTGTTACCGTCTGTACCGTATCCCCCGACTCCAGTGGCGGAAGAAATAATGCAAATGGTGAATTATAAAGAATTGCTATCGCAGCAATCACCGGAACTGCAACAACTGCCACCAAAAGAACGAGCAGTAAAAGCACAAGTCCGATAACCGGAGCTGCCGCCTTTACCCATAAAACAGCTTTTCTTACAATCAGGTCTTTTACCAGTTTTGCAACGCTGTCCGTCTGATTTTCCTGTGCTTTCATCTTATCCACAAAGAATTTAATCTTCCTGCTCCTGTTTGCCATTTTCGCATCCTTTGCCGTAGTTTTGGTAGCCACTTTTGTCGTGATCTTGGCAGTTTCCTTCGCAGTCTCTCTGACTGCTGTCTTAGCTGTATTACTGGCAGCTTTCTTTACTGTCTTTTTCGCCAGCTTCTTTCCTGCTTCTACCTTCTTGATATGCTTCTTGGCTTCAGCTACCGCTTTTTTTCTAAAAAGTGACGCTCCCCTTGAAGCAGTTCCCGTAACCGGGCGGCTTACTTCATAGGCAAGGTAAGCTGCCTGTGATACTTCCTGCCCACCCTCCACCTGTTCCGTAACATCTCCAGCCACAAGTGCTCCTGTTCTTCGTGCTATATGAAGATTGGTATTCTTCGTCTTGATAGAAGTCTTGGACTCCCTTATATTCCGCTTGAATTTAGAAAGTCCCTTCTTCTTTTTCTCTGCCTGATGAACAGTACTCTTTCGATAAATCTTCTTTTTATCCGTATTATCGTTTACCTTTGTACTGGCAATCCTCGGATCACGCTGTACGGTGTAAATGTTACTGCCATTAATCTCGGCTTTTTTCGGTTCGTGGGAATGAATCTCTGCTTTCTCCTTCGTGTGAATGACCATAGGCTTGTCATCCACTTTCTTTATCTTCAATGCCTTCACCTCCTTTCAAAAAAATAAGCCATTAAGGTATTTCTACCTCAATGGCTATGTAACATAGTTATTATTGTATTTTTTCTTTTATCCGATTATAATTATAATTATTTGTAAATTGATCGTTTTGTGATATTTTATCTAATAATAATGTACAATCATTAACATCAAAATATCTTTTTAATGTTGAAATATTTTCCAACAAATCGTCTGCCTCTGTAAAACTTCCAGCATTAGCTATATTGTTAATTAATTCTTCTGTCAATTCCTTTCTATATCCAAAATAATCAGCTTGTATATACATTCTTTCAATCATATTCTTATCAAAAATTGACTGTCCATATACATAAGCAGATATTCTACTTATTTCACTAAAATGACTTTTGATATCCTCTACCCCATATAAATGTTCTGCAAACAATTTAATTTGTTCAATCTCTGCCCTTTTCGGATCTGTCGATACCAAACTGTAAATATCTCTATCCGAATCTAAAAAAACATTCCTTAAAACATGTTTCGATTCATCATATAAAATACTTTTAATATAATCATTCAATGTTGCCATAAATTCCGGTAATCTTTCTAGAAAATAAATAAAATTTACCAACCTGCTATTTTCTTTAAAAGATATTACTGCCTTATAAACTTCATCTTCATTTTCGAATGTTACATTTTTATATACTTTTATATTTTCAGGTTGTATCTTTTCAAATAATTCTGTATGATTTTTTAAATAATTTGAAAAATAACCCACATCACTTTTACATAATGTGTATAATGAAGTAACATATGCTTGCCTATATTCAAAATCATCTATTGCGAATGACATTTTCCATAAAAATCTAAATAATATTTCCCTTGGTTTAGCAGTCATTTTACATATATACTTTGTACATAAATAATCCTCTAATCCCACAGTTCCATTTGTATCATAAAAATTTTTAATATCCTTTTCTATTTTTTCATTAATATTAATCGCAATTACTGGATCTCTCAAAAATACAATTTCAAAAGCTTTTCTTATCATATCAGCCGCAGTCTCTCTACTTATACTTTTCATTTCATAATCATCAATAGTATTATCGGCTTTTAAAGATACAATGGGATGCGCTGCATAATTTCGATTTATTTTTAAATTCTGCAATTCATCATATTCTTCATTGGAAACCAAATGTATTCTTTTTATTCCTTGTAATAATGTGTCCTCCCATTGTGGAGATTTTGGCGCATGTTTTTTTTTAGTACTAATTTCAGCAATCAAATCCTTTGCCTGTGGAATATCATAATAATTGGACAAAACATTTATTTTACTTAGCAAATTATATATCATCGTTGTATACAATGTAACTATGGTTGCCCTATAATTACCATTTGAATAACACGAAATAACTTCCTCTAATAATTTTTGTGTTTCTTTATCTTTAACTTTTTCCAATTCTTCCTCAACAACAAATTTGCTCATTTTTAATTCCCCCTCCTTAATATCAAACAAAAATCATTTATATATTTACCAATTTATGTCAGCAGATGGATATCATCTGCTGACTATTATACCATATAGAACTTAATTTATTAATTACCTCAATCTATATTTCACAACTTTTCTGTATTTTCTGCTCCGCAATCTTTTCGTGAATATTGGTGTTATACAGTCTGTAAAGGTCAGTGTCCTTGCTAATCTGGTTATCAAACGGAATTACCACAGAGCCACACTTGATAAGTCCCATTCCCGACGCAGTATTAGTTACGAAACGAAGCTGTGCCTCTGATACACCGATAACCTCTGCCATCTTGGAACTGTCTGTATTCGCCTGCTTTAAGAGTGCAACAAACTCTGAATTTGCAAGCATTGTAGTAGCTGTGTAATTCTGTAAAAGGTCCACGACATTCTGGGTGATACCCGTGCATAATCCACCCTGTTTTCTCACTTTTTTCCAGAGCTGCTGTAAATATTTAGCAGAATACTCCGAATTAAGCAGGACGTGGAACTCATCAATATAGAGCCAAGTTGCCTTGCCCTTCTGTCCGTTTTCTACAATTCTGTTCTGAATGGACTCCATCATAACAAGCATTGTAATAGGACTGAGTTCTGTACCTAAGTCCCTGATACCATATACTGTAAATCGGTTATCTACATCAACATTTGTCTGATGATTAAAGATATTCAGCGAACCATTTACGAAAAGCTCCAAAGAAAGTGCAATGTCCTTTGCTTCTTCTTCTGGCTGTTCCATAAGAATATCGTAGAAATCGCTCATTACCGGGACATACTTTTCCCTGCTCCTTGCGATGTCGATATACAGCTTTCTCACACAGCGGTCAATGATTGACTTCTGTCTGGAGTTTAAGCTGTCCCCGATACACTGCTCACAAAGACCAAGCATAAACTCACCTTTTTCCCTTACCATTCCCTTTGAATCATTCGGATCAAGGCTCCACACATCCATTTCCAGCGGATTTACATAGTTGTCCGTGTAAGTGGACATATTTACCACAGTTCCGCCATAAGTCTGTGCAATATCAAAATATTCGTTCATCGGATCGATGACGATAATCTCATCATCTCCCGATAAGAATACACTGCCCATTTCCATTTTACAGAAGAATGATTTACCGGAACCCGGTACTCCGAATACGAAGCCATTTCCGTTGATGAGCTTTTTTCTGTTGCCAATATTTACATTCTTGCTAATCTGATTGATACCATAATAGTTTCCTGTGCTGTCATTAAGCTCCTGCACATTGAATGGCATAAGCACCGCAAGTGACTGGGTAAGGATAGTACGCATTGTTTCCACCTGTCTTACGCCAATCGGAAGTGCCGTATTGAGTGCTTCCCTCTGCTTTAAGTAGTGGGTATCAATCGTGCAACTATTTCGCTTTCCAATTGTTTCCACTGTTTCGCAGACACTCTCAAGCTCCTTCTTACTCTCTGCCATAAGAATAATGGTGACACCAACAAAGAAAAGACACTGGTCATTCTCACGGACATCATCCATAATCGCCTCAATCTCTTTTTTCTCCGTTCTCTTTGCATAAGAGATTTCTGTGGAAAAGTCATTATTCTTGTTACGGACTCTCTGCTGTTTGATGATATCTGACTCAATGCCAAGATATTTCTTCTGCAGCACCTTTGTAGTCAAATCCTTTGGCACAGGCACTACATCAATACTGGTAATGGAGTGGACAGGAAGGGAAGTAATCTCATTGATAAACCTGTCCGATAAACTGCTGGGATACTTTTTGATAAAAAGTGCCTTGCAGTATTTACTCTCGTCCTCAAAATGGTCTGGAAAGTATTTTACCATACCATTACATAAATCATTCTTAAAATCTGCTCCGACCTTCTTTGCTGCTTTGATGTCAAAATCAAAACTGCCCTCATCGCCAAGATGATAATAGTCATAGAGCACTTTCAATCTTTCATTGCCGTTAAGCGGCACAATCTCTGCACCCAGCTCAATGAAAGCCTTGTGTATCGTTGCCTCAAGTGTGGCAAACTGTGCCTTTGCCTCCTCGAAGTTCTTTCTCTCAATCGTGATTGTCAGGTATCTTTCCTGTTCAATCCCCTGTCTGCCTTCAATAATCTTCTCCTCAATAATCTCATTGTAGATTCTGCGGTAATTATTGAAGCCATCGTTTCTTTCAGCAATAAGAACCTTGTCACGAAGTTCTTCCATATTTTTGTTCTTATTGTTAATCGTAATCTTATAATTACAGTCAAGCGAATTTAAGAACTTGCAGTATCTTTCAAATATGCCAATCTGCTCGTCCTCTGTTGCTGTTGTGTAATTGATATCCTGAAAGCGGTAACACTTGGAATACTTATTCCTGCTTACTTCAAAAATACCGTTTTCAGCCACCGCCATAATCTCTATGGTTTCCTGAATGGATTTCGGTGTCTTGTACAAAGGCTCACTTGCTTTTTTCAAGAGCTTAAATCCGTCTGTAAATAAACCCATTGTCTCTAACCTCGCTTTCTTATCTGTGAAAGCCCGCCGGGAACATTACCCAACGGGCTTATTCCCGACCTTACGGTCAGATACATTATTTTATTGCTAGTGCATTGCCTTATAAGCAGCCGCACCCGCTATAACCAGCACAAACACGGCTGCAAGTCCAAGCAGCATATTTCTGGTCTTTTTCTTCATTTCTTCAAATTCCTCCTGCTTCTTTACTGCCGACTCAGATGTTGTAATCTCTGTTTCAGCCTTTTTGCCTTTCTTCTTTACCTGTGCTGTCTGTCCCTGCTCAAACTCCTTAACTGCCAACTCTCCTTCTGTTGATACATAGGTGAGTGTCCTGTTCCCAAACATAAAGTACAGCTTCTTTCCCATATACTCATAGAAATTCATTCCATTAAAAGAATAAAATCCTCCAAGTGCTATCGGGGCTACACAGGGAATTGCCACATAAGCAGAACCAGTAAGACCAATATACTTATAAAGAAGTAATACAATACCGCCACCAACGATTACGCTGGCAATAGAAAATATGAGCTGTTTTGCCGTAAGTCCCATTGCCACCGATTCCTGATAACGGTCAATGTCTTTGTTTATTTCAATAACCACTGTCCTCTGCCTCCTATCTTGATAATTCCTTTGTCTCCGGTTTTCTTTCCATACCGATATTTGCCTCATACATTTCCATTCCGTCCGGACACAGTTCTCTCAGCTTATCGACATTGAACATATAAAGAGGATATTCACAATAACCACTCCTCTGTGTAAATCCTGTAAACTCTCCAAGCTCATTGTCTGTGATAAACTGCTCAATATCCGGCATATCATTTACATTCAGATACCCGCAGTAATCTGGTGCTTCAAAAGACAAATTTACGGTCACATCACCGAATGGCTCCTCACAGCCATCTTCCCTGCACATAAGACCGATATACATTGACTTGTTATTCATATACTGCTGAATATCGAGAGTTACCTGTGTCTCCCCGGTTAAACTGGAATTATAAGTTACCTCTTTCTTTTCGTTATCCATAAATGCCTCCTTCTACAATCCAAATGCCTTGCTTGTAAGTGTCTGTGCTCCCTTCACGCTTCCAACCGTCATCGCTATGGTAAATGTCATTTCACACAGATAAATAAGTGTCTGTGCCCAGTCTGCATAACTTCCCGTAAAGGACGGAAGCCCTGCATTGATAAATGCGTTGCAAACCACAATCGCCAGTGCCATTGTTACCGCTTCAAACACACAGGATAAGAAATACTTACAGTAGGTTGACATCGTATGACTTACCATTCTGTTTCCTGCCATTGTGGAACAGGCGATTGCTCCAAGCGGAACGATGATCAGTATTTTTAAAAATCTGAAATACACGGTGTAAATGATAAAGAAACCACAGATAATAATGATGATTGCGAGCAATGCCGTAAGTATCAGCATTACAAGGCTTTCTCCAAATCCAAGTCCCTTGATGACATCTGCCTGTGTACTGTCTATGGCAAGCTGTGTTGTCGTTCCTGCCGAAATAAGTCCTACTAGATTTCCTATGGAAGTAAAAAATGCTTTCATAATCGTGACATTATTTGCAACGAACCACTCTGCAAGCCCTAATCGGATAAGCATACGAAGGATTGATTCAAACCTCATCTCCTCTTTCACATCTATGCTTTCCGAGCAGAAACCGATAACAAAGAACAGCACCACAAGGGAAGAACCGACTGCTACAAAGACTGGTTCTATTCCCTCAATGACTGCCCACGGACCACCGCCCTTGAAACTGACGGGCGATTGTCCAAGCATAGCAAAAACCAACGATATCTGGTTATTCCAAAAGCCAAACACCGCTTCAAGGAGAGCAAGTATTTTGTCTCCCAGCTTAAAAATATCCATACCTGTTATTCACCTCTCTCCTGCAGTAATGCTCCAACTTCCTCTCTGATATCCCTTCCGTCAATCTCATTTCCGAGACAATCCCAGCCTTCACTTTTTTCTCTTGCAAATAGCTCTATTCGTGGCAAATCTCCGCAGAGTTCAACAATCCTGTTTCTTATTTCATCCGGCTTTTTACTATGCTGCATACGATGTGCAATACATAACTGCCTTACATTCGGTGATACCCTGTGAGGATGCCCTTTAGTCGCTAGCAGACAGATTTCTGAACAACTCCTTGTCCAGAATCCAAGTCCGACAAAGAACGAGTCTGACTTGGGATTTTGTTTTATCCAGTTAAAAGCACAGGTCTTATACTTAAATCCCCAGCTTTCAATAACCGAAAGACCTTCCTTAAGCTTCGGAAAAGTTACCCATAAAAACAGCACCGCATCATCCGCCGCTATCTCATTTACCGGAATACTCTCTATTTCAGCAAGGGACATCGTCTGATATATGTCTGCGGCAACCCCTTCTCCTTTCTGCCTGTCATATTTCCACGGAGGATCGGCATAGATAATGTTGTATCTTTTCTCCATCCAATCCACTCCCTTCTAAAAACCGAGGAATGTCAAAACAGTAGAAATACCTGCCATAATAACGCCTGCTACAACACCCTTTAATGCAGAGTTCATAGTAGAAGAATCCTGCTGCTGATATGCCTGTGCAAATTCCATTACATTCTTTGCAAGGATAATGACACCGACTGCACCGATAACTGCAATCACAAGTGTTTTTAAGTTCTCAAGCGGCTGTGTTACTGCCGAAGTATCGCCTGCCGCAAAACAGGTAGTGCTCATAAGCATTACCCCCATAACTGCTCCGGACAATGCCGGAACAAACTTTTTCTTAAAGTGAAGTAATCTTTTCTTCATACCCTTCTCCTCCATCTGATTATTGTTGGTTGTCATAATAATCTGTTCTTTTCTCATATTGGTTGTCTCCTTTTCGATAAAAAAAGAGCCAGCAGGGACAATCCCTAACTGGCTGTTAAAAGTTACTCTATCTAATCAGGCATAGCCTGTTGTAATGATAAAACCGGGCTTTCCCCGATATGTTTTGCTGTGACCACCTCCTTTCAAGGCACAAAAAAAGCACCTTAACCATAATTGGCTAAAGTGCTTATAAACTATATTATTTTCTTTTTTCTCTACGCATTTTATATTTTATTCCATATTTCTGATAGTAAAGTTTTCTTAATTCCTTATCTTTCATAACATCTTTTGCAATACTCCAAGTTAATTCTGATTGTATTTGTTTATTATCTTTATCAATCTTTGGAAAACATTCTTTTATTGTTTCAACATCTCCTGCCCATATCGCCTCATTAATTTTTCTATGCAGTCTATCTTCTTCACTTTCTTCCTGTTCTTCAATTAATTCTGGGTGTTCTGCATAGTATTCCGCTTCTGCTTCTGCTCTTTCCTCGCATTGCTGAATATATTCATCAGAAAAAAGATAAATTTCATTAAAGTATATATCATCTAAGTGAGACTTAATCCATTTATTCTCTCTTTCTATCTTCGTTGACATAAAATCAAATATTCTTATTAGTCTATTGATAAACATAAACGTAACATATATTAATCGAATAGTTATTTTGTACTCTTCCTGTTCCTCTAAATTCGTACTATTTAAAATATTAATACATCTTTTACACTCATTTACCAGCGTAAAATGTTTTAACTGATCATATTCATCTTGTGTTATAATATTTTCTATTATCAAACTTTCAAAAGGCAGCCTTTCATATTGAGTAACTATTTCTGTAAAATATGTTAATGAAATACCTACAAGAGTATCATACTTCTCCTTGTCTTTGCTATCTATACTACCGAAATCAATTTCTTGCATATTTGAGAAAAAATCAGATACTTCTTTCGTATCATTCATTGGAAGTAAAAAAGAATTTCCTAACTCCTCACGTATTCGATACTCATTGATATTAAGTGCAATATGCACATATAATTTATCAACAGCCTCTGCCAATGGATTTAACAACATTCTTTTATATCTTTCCACTTTTCTTTTCTCTATCCTCGAATTTATCAATTCAAGATACATTGTAACTAATGCAGATGTAACTATTCCTGTTCCAATTCCTACTGCAATATTTTTCGCATCATTATTACATATAAAATAAGAGGCAATCAATACGCACACACCTATAATAATAATCACAATAATTGCGATATATTGCCAATTAATTTTCCCTACAACAGAAGATATTCTATCCCTTATTTTGCCCCAAAAAATCTTTTTCTTTGTTCTTTTTCTCATTAAAAGTTCTCTCCATTATCTCTATCTTGTATAATTTTCTTGAAATTCTAAATTTTTTTTAACCAACATACAAAATCAGCAATTACATAAGTAGCTTTAAAGCACCCTTCTTATTTAATAAAAGTGCTTTTTACTACCTATACTTTTATAATTTCTTAAACATATTGGTATTGGAACTATCTTTCTTAATAATTTCAATTCCTAATTCTTTCTGGTGAGCATACAACTTTACTCCCAAATTTGACGGTGGAGTATCTATCAAATCCTTTAACAAAAAATTTTCCCCAGAAGGCATACTTTCTATTTTTTTCGTGACTGTGTTCCAAAGCATTGCATAAGTTCTTTGTTTAAGCACCATATCTTTACAATAGCTTGGCACATCAGGATATCCCTCTTTAATAGATTTCATTTCCAATGTATTCCATTCTGACTGACTAACTGTAAACTGTATTCTCATATTTGTCCTCCTGTAAGGGGATTGAACAATCCCCTTACAATAATAATTTACCATTCAAAATTTGTCAAGGTGATTGTTCAATCCCCTTGTTACTTTCTATAAGACCTCATCTTCTCCACTGTCACTTCCGGATAGAAATATGTGAGTATCGTTGTTTTTGGAACACCTGCCGCAAGTGCTTTCTTCACTTCCTCTTTCTGCTCCGCTGTGTATGACCAGTGCATCATTCGGTTTGTGATTGTATCCTCCCACTTCGGCTTCTCCCTTCCAGGATTTCTTACAGGCTTCTCTCCTCCACTGGTGCTGTCGGCGTCCTCCGCCTTCTGCGACTCATCAGCATACTCAAGCTCATTTGCCTGCTCTCTGTCGATTTTCGCTTTCTGCTCTGCCTCATCCTGCATTGAAAATCTCCTGCTTAATTCCTTATCCCCAAGCAGCATAAACTCTTCATAGGTCAGTGTATCAATATACACATTTTCTCCCTTATCCTTCATTTTTTCATAATGCTTAACAGCTTTTTCCGATAAAATCTCAAATGGCAGTCCGATGATACGGTCAGTTCCCTGCATCTTATGGACATAGGCTTTTCCCTTTCCGTCCGCTGTCTGATTAAACATCGGGTGTCGGAATGGAATATACTTATTATCCATTATCGGATCAAAACCACGGATAAAAATAATGCATTTCTTATTATCCAGCTTTCTGACCTCATCGGGTGTAAACAGTTCCCTGCCTAAAACATCATAATTCCTTGATGAGCTTCCCTGTCTGCCCTTTGTCTCTCCGCTTGATTTTTTATCAATCGTGCCTTTACCCAAAAGATCCGAAACATACTTGTGCGTACTCTGCTCATTTCCGCCAAGATAAATGAAAGTATCGCAATTGCCGGGGATTGTCTCCCAAGTATCTTTAAAAAGTGCCTTTAACTGGGCAAAGTTCTGAATGATGATAATACTTGAAATCTCCCTGCTTCGCATTGTCGATAACAATGAACAGAAGTCATCGGGCAATGCGACATTCGCAAATTCGTCTAACATAAAGGTAACGTGGATTGGCAGTCTGCCACCGCAGTTAAAGTCTGCCTGATAGTACAATTCCTGAAATATCTGTGTGTATAACATACCGATAATGAAGTTATAGGATTTATCACTGTCCGGAATTACACAAAACAGTGCCGTCTTTGTCTCCCCATCCCCATTGACTCCAATACCGATATCAGACAGGTTCAGTTCATCTTTGGAGAGCAGGCGTAAAACCTGCTTATTCTCAAGAAATGCAAGTCTTGAGTTTGCACTGATAATAATAGAACGAACTGTATCGCCCGCACCTCTCATACATTTGTTATACTGTTTGACCGCAGGGTGGTTTGCTCCAAGCGGCGAACTCTCCTCTAAAAACTTCATACGGACATCCAGCTTTGAAGCCTTTCCCGGTTCCTTGACCTCTGCTTCTCCAAGCAGCTTCAAAACTGTCTCAAAGTTTCTCTTTGCAGGCTGCACCTCCAGCCACACATAATAGAAAATTGCCTGTAAGAACAACCCTTCCGCTTTCTCCCAGAACGGATCACTCGGTGTTGAGCCTTTTGGTGTAGTATTACTGATAAGATTGGTAATCAGCTTTACCACATCGGTTTCCTCTCTGATATAGGAAAACGGATTGTAACAGTCTGACTTATCCATTTCCAAAAGATTGATGACTTTTACATTGTACCCATTATCCTTTAACATCTGCCCGCAGCTTCTTAATATCTCGCCCTTCGGATCGGTACAGATAAACGAACAGCTATGGGGCATCTGCATAAGATTCGGTTTTACTTCATAAAAGGTCTTTCCTGCTCCGGAACCGCCACAGATAAGAATATTTCCATTGAGCTTCAGCCTCCTGAAATCCAGCGACATCTTCACATTCTGACTGAGTATTCGGTTGAAATTCTCGTCTTTATCCGCCAGTATCTTATTGACCTGCTTCGGATTTTCAAATCTTGCCGTACCATATTCTTTGCCGGGCATATAGTTTCTCTGGCTCGTGTAATACATAAGAATAGCCATTGCATAGATACCTAATGCAATGGCTACTGCTTTTACTGTATTTGAATTGTAATAGTTAGCAAAAGGAACTGCACACACTTCATTGAACCTGTTCATAAAGTCATTAAAGGCTATTCCCTCTACCCACGCTCCATTTATCAGATAACCAAGATACCCGGATAACACTGCACCCACCAAAATAAATATCAGTGACGGTTTCTTCTTCGTTGTCTGCATAGGCTGCTACCTCGCTTTTCTGGTAGTAACCGTTTTCTTCTTTGTGTTCTTTTTCTGTTCCTTCTGAACTTTTTCATATCGCTCCCTGACAGATGATTCCACCTTATCATAATGCGTATAAAGTTCGTCTCCCTTTTTCGTAGTTACCACACGGTTCTGCTCATCATAGAGTTTGTAATCCTTGCTGGTATCAAGGAATGTGAGCATTGTCTTTCCATTATGGATATCCATAATGTTCTCCTTACGCAGCCACACATATCTGACATCCTTGCCCCAAGTCCCCGGAACTCTGGTCTTTACTGCGTGGTCATTTTCTTCTGCAATAAGTGTCTTGCTGATTGTGACATCTGACAGGTTCGTATTCTTTGAGGCGGATATTGCCCTCATTCTGTCCGCAAGGCTCTGATACCCTCTGATACGGTTGATGAAAGCCTCCTTATCCATCATTACCTTATGAGTACCGTCCTCACTCTTACCGCCAAGCACCCCGATTGTCTCAAGCTGTTTTATTACATTTTCTGCCTGCTCACCATTGATACTGAAATTCTCCTTGACCTGATCCACACTGATAGCCTGTTTTTCCATAGCAAACATTCCCACTTTTTCAATGAGTCCGTCTATGGAGGAATTGACCTTATTCCCTTCTACCGTGTGGCTTTTCTCGTTTCCCTGCTGTTTCCTTAAAAAATCCATCAGCTTGCCGAGGGACTTTTCATCTCCATTCTTCAGATAGTCATCAAATGTGGCAATCCTGCCAAATTTCAGCTTCTGTATCATCATATTCACACGGGGAACTGCCTCTGTATGAAAGATAACCTCACTCATACCGTCTGCCTTGTTACAGTCCGGAAGAACCGAATATAAAATTCCATATTTCTTTGCCATTTTCTCAACTTTTCTCTTATCTTCCGTTTTAAACTGTAACACCTGCAAATCCCCGCCCTTTAAGAGCAGCTTTCTCATAGATGTCTTTCCCAATGACTTCTCATAATCAAGCATTCCCTTTAAAAAGTCGATTGCCTTCTGCATAGCGGCAATACCGCCACTGCCTACTTTCATAGCAATCTCTATTCCGTCATATGCGACACGGATAATCTGTACCGCTTCCTGAATTTCCTCTGCCATTATCGCACCTCCGCTTTCTCTCTTATTGTTGTTCTTATTTCTTCCGGCTTTGTATTGCGGATTTCCTCTGCTGATACATCAATGCCATACGCAGTTAAAATATCAGACAGATGACTGATTGCTTTTTCCTCCTCTATGCGGTACATCTCAAGTGCCACAAGCAGGTTTTCAGCCTGTTCCACCCACACAGGCTTCATATCATACTTTGACCTGTATGTGACCATAATCTCGTCTGACTCTGCCTTGTCTGTGGAATGTGCCAGAGCTTCAATCAGGGAAATCGTATCTTCCTTGTTTCCGCTTCGGAAAGCAAACTGCACTACAAAGTTCTTTTCTTCTTCCGTGAACTCGTGTTCCACACCGTTCATCCCTGTTACCGCCTCATTGACTACTGCTAAATTCATAAGTACCTCCTAATCTGCCATACTGTTTTCAAGCACGGCAATCTCAATAATCTCTTTCATCTTTTCCGCTGAAACATTATTATTGATAAGCTCCACAAGCTGCCCTTCCGTAAGTCCCTTTTCTATGGCACTCTTTATCTGGACAAGCTGTGCAGGCACAAGATCACCGCTTGCAACCAGCTTTACAATGTCGACTCTTGACTTCTTTTTGAATGAAAGTCTGGCAAAAAGTGCCGCAATACCGCCATTGGATTTTCTTTCTGTACGCTCAACCGGAAGGTGCTGGATTACACGCCCGGCAGAGTCCGTAACAGGTATCTGATAATACACAGGTATTCCATTGTACACAGGAGAAGGTATAGGCTGCGTATCTGCCAGTGTTTTTGCTGTCTCCTTATCATCATTGGCTTCCACCGCCTCTGACGGTTCTGCCTTTTCCTCTGTTTCCGTGGCTTTCTGTTGTTGTGAAGCCATACTCATAATCTTGTCCTCAAGAGATTCTATCCTGTCTCTCATACGCTCCATCTCCTTTTCCTTATGCTCAATGTTATCCCTTAATCGGGCAATCGTGCTGCTTGCCTTATTAAGTTCGTCCTGCTGGTGGCTGATAATGCCATCCTTGTCCTCATTTTCCTTTACGAGCCTTTCTGTGACTTCCTTATCTTCCTTTAATACCTCAACATCGGATAACTTTTTATTCAGGGCATCGTACCTTTCCTCCTGATAGTTGATTTTCTTCACTACCATTTCCATCTGTGCAATCAGCTCTTTCACATACTCCGAGTCCTGCGGATACTGCTCTTTTGCCTTTGATAACTGCACAAGAACTTCCTCATACAGTCTTCTCATCACAATGGGCTTTTCTCCCCTTGTCACAGCTTCCTGTATGGTTTCCACCGGAACTCCCTTTTCATAAAATTCCAGTGATACCTTCATCTGATTGCCGGAGAGTTTATTGTTGTGAAGAATATTAAAAAGTTCCTCTGGAATACCCTTATGCAGCCCTTCCGATAACACTTTCATCTGTCCGATGTTAAAATTCTTATCCAGATACTTTTCCGTCTGTTCCTGTGTAAGTCCGTCCTCAAGGTCGCTTTTTACAAGCCCGTACACCTCATCATCGAAATTCATTTCCTTTTTCAATGCCTCAATATATCTGGTAATCTGCATATTGCTTAATGGCTTGTCATTCAGATTTTGTTCCATATGCTCCTCCTAACTGCATTAAAAAAACAGCCTATCGTACTGGCTGCTCCTTTCTGTCTCTTATAATCTCCCTGTTGTATTCTGTCTTTTTTCCATCGGAAATACTGTCCGGAATAATGCTGTTTAATATTGCCTTACCCATATTCAGTTCCCGGAATACAACCTTTTCTTTCGCACACACCTGCGAATACTCATTCTTATAGTGCTTTCTTAAAGCCTGCACTTCCTCAAGTGAATATCCCTGTGCCTGTAATTCCTGCTCTAATGCCACCCACTTTCTATGCTCATCTTCAAAGAAGGTATCCCCAAGCCTGTAGGACTGCTCTGCTGGCTTTAGAGTTTCCATCTCATCAGCCGCAGCAAAAAGTTCCCTGTTCCTTTCCCTTGCTTTATAAACCCGGCTCTTTTCTGCCGATGTCTCTTTTTTCTTATCCGTAAGAGAATCTATCGTCCCCACAAGTTCTTCCGCTGAATGGATATTATGCCTTGCAAGGAACAAATACTGCTCCTGCAGCTTGTGCATTTTACGGATATCCTCCTTGTACTTCCATACCTGACTGTATGGTCTTTTTTTAAGTTTCCCCACACGGTACAACTTCGCATAATACTTTTTCTGAAGTCCTGACAAGCCTGCCCTGCGGTATCTTTTAACTTTGCACTTTACAATGGAAACTTTCGGTATCTCCTGTTTACTCTTATAAAATGCAATATCCTCTTTTACAATCCTGTCCCGGATTGCTTCCTCACAGTACATATCCCCAAGAGATTTGCACCTTCTGAACCTTGTCATACCCTGTGGCTTGATTGCCAGATATTTTCCCTGCTTCATCTGGTATCCCTTTTCAGACAGCAGTTCGAGAAATTCCTCATAGTCTTTCGCCTGCAAAATACAGGCATCCGAGTCTCTTTTTATCATATCTGACCATACAAAATTGCCCTCCCTGTAATCACTCCAGTCCTTATAGCCTTCGTGCTGCCTCTCCTTCTTCTCATCATCTACATCAATAATGGAGAGTCCGTATTCCTGACACAGCCTGTTCGTGATAGGCTGGATATACTTTGCCCAGTCCCCTTTTTCGTAGCGGTACTTTTTACCGTCCACAAAGCTCACGCTGTTAAATACGATATGGGAATGAACGTGGGCTGTATTATCGTGTACCACAAACACCGCTTCGTATGACCTGCCAAGATATTCCTGCACAAATTTCTGTGTAATCTCAAATGCCGTATCCGGGTTCACTTCATTTTCCTTAAAGGAAAGTATGATATGATACCCCTGCCGCTTGTCAATCTTGCCAAACTTACGCTTGGTTTCCTTCATCTGTTCAAATGCGGTATCGACCTGACAGTTTATTGCACCCACCAGTCTGCCGTCCTGCGTTTTCTCAGGGTTAATCACATAATCAAGTGCCCTCTTTAAGTGTTTTCCGTAAAAATGTCCTCCACAGTCTTTCATATTAAGGATTTTACTGATTGCCAATCTGCACCACCGCCTCATTTACTTTCTGATTAAGTTTACGCATATAGGCAACAAGCTGTGTCTTATCCTCTTTGGAATAAAGTCCTGCATTGTTATTGAATACAATCTGATTGATATTGATTCCAATACGGTTCACTTCATTGATAAGCTCTTTTAAGAGTTTCCTGACTTCTGGGTAATCATTGGGTTTCTGGCTGATGAGCAGCCTTAAATAATCTGCTTCACACATTCCGCTCTCCCCTGCCTTTTTCGCAAGCATTTCTGCCTCCTGCGGCATAAGACGGAGCGTTTTTCTGATACAGTGGATTTTATCTGCCATACGCTCACCTTCCCCTCTTATCTGTACTGTAATCCTTTATTCCTTCTGCTATTGTGGCTGCCGCCTTATCCAAATCACCCTTGCCCTCAAGATTACTGATAAATGCTTCCACCAGTGCTGTCGCAACAGCGTCAATCTCTTTAGCGTGACGGGTTTTCTCAAATAATCGGTCTAACACCCTCTCGTCAGCCTTTAAGCTGTTATACTTTTCCTGAAATTCACAATATTCCTGAAAATCCTTCGGATCATCCTTCTTTGCCTCTGCGTGAAGTATCAAATCATAATTCCACTCACACACCTTATCAATTACATCGTCTATCGGATACGGCTCTATCTCTCCGTTTTCCTCTGCCATATCCTGCCTGTACATCTTCCCCTCTGCGTCCGTTCCGATTGCATAATCGTGTCCTTCCATATAATTAAGAAGAAGTGCAGCATCTTCTATCGAAGGGGTGATTTGCTTATCATATGCTTCTGCCCAGGCAATCAGTTCCTCCGGTTCTGAAAAAAGTGTTATTTTCCTGTTCTCTGCCACCTTGCACCTCCTTATCCGTGTTTCGTAGATATTCACTATGGCTCCAGTCACCGGTAAGTCCCCGGCGACTGCTAGATACGCATTAGAGACATCTCTGTCCTAATGCCATCTAGTTAGGGGAACATTCCCCTAATACCCCTGCCAAATATAGAGTGGTGGCACTTTGTTCCACCACTTTTGAATAAAACCACCGCTTTTTACCACCATTTCCGGTAAAAACCACCACTTTATGCCACCACTTTTTATAATTTATATTCATAGGAAAAAACATCATCGGAAAGTGGTGGTACTTTGTTCTATCACTTTTTGAAAAAACCACCGCATTGTTCCACCACTTCCCGTAAAAAACACTGCTTTTTACCACCACTTTTTAAAGGCACTGTCCGGCTATATTCATCTGCTCCTTTTTCTCATTTGCAAGATTAAGTTTCGTAGCAACAAGCCATTCATTGTAATCCTTATAGCCTGCTGGTGGCGGACAGTCCTCAACCTCATAGCCCAGTCCATAGTATTTTTCCATAAGTTCTGCGGCTGCTTTCCTGCCTGGTGAGTCACCGTCAAGGCAAAAACGGATAAAAGAAATCTGCGGGTGTTCCACAAGAAAGGTTTCCAGTGGAGTGTCCGCCAGCATTCCAAGTGCCAGCTTGTTTGACTCATAATCGGCAAATATATCCACATAGCTCATAAGGTCGATTGCCGCCTCAAATACAACAAGCTCTGTGCTGTTTACATTCACCACATTAAATCCATAGTTCTTATCATTTCCCTCCACATCACACTTGAATGTTTTTCCCTGCTTATCAAATACACCACGCATACTTGCAAATCTGGTTACTCCATTCTTGTCATTTCCTTTAAAGACAATGTTGTGATAATGCCTGCTCTCATATATGAGATTTTCCTTTAAAAACAGTTCTATCACTGCCTTACTGATTCCACGCTCATTGTTAAGATAGGATATCAGATAGGAATTATCCCCTGCTGGCTGTGGCAGCACAAAAGGCTTTCTTTCCTGTGGCTGTTTCTTTGTAACCTGATGAACAAGCGGCTGCTTTCCCGTACTTTCAATTCTTCGGTATCCGGCAAAATCCAACAGCCAGAATACTGCTTCTTTTACACTCATTCCGCCAAATACACGCAGGAAATCTATCTGTGAGCCACCATTGTTTCCCTTATCAAACTGCCTTGACCACCTGTACCAATGGCTTCTGTCATAGATACGGATTGAGTCCATTTCCTTTAAGGTGTGATATTTTCCAATCCCCTTTACGGTATAACCGAGGCTTTCTGCAACAGCACAGAGATCTACGCTCTTTGCTATGGCAAGTTCCTCCTCTGTAAATCTTCCTTCCATACTCTCACCTTGCCTTTCCCTGCTCTGCCACAAGTGGTGACTTAATATCAAGGTTCCTGTAATCCGTACTGAGTGTAATTCTTGGATTATCAATCATTCCCTTTTCCTTGAAACTGAAAAAGGTACGGTTATCCCCTCCCACAATGATATGATCCAAAAGCGGGATACCAATAAGCTCACACAGCTTATTCATACGGTCTGTCATCATCGTGTCTGTCTTACTTGGAAATATATTTCCTGACGGGTGGCAGTGGATTAACATCATACTGGCAGCATTACTTAAAATACTTGACTTAAATAATTCTCTTGGGTGTGCCATTGCTTCATTCAGCGAACCAACACTTGCAAAATGCACATTGATAGGCTTTAGGTCGGAACGAAGATTAACAACACACACCACCTCCCTGTCGAACTGGCACATACATTCTCCCATTACGGCAGCTACTTCTTCCGGCTTGTTAAAGGACTGCTCCGAATAAATCGGAGCCTCCTTTACAAGCCTTATGGATACAACATCAAGTTTGAAGTCGTTCTTCTCTGTCACAGGAATCCGCCTCCTCTCCAAACTCAATACGGATAATAAAGTCACCTTTCTGGCTGTTTACAAGAGCAATCAGTTCTTCTACGGTAAGTTCCTGCTCCATAACTGCCTCCTATCTCGCCTTTTCCTTTGCGTCATATACAAGCTGCGGCTCTGCCACGATACCATCCAGTCTCTTGTTCGGTGTATCCGTTGCAAGTGTGAGTTTCCTTAAATCTTTATCATAGTGATATACCTGATTGGAAAGTCTTTCTTCCAATGCCACCTCCTGCATATTCACCTCTGCCACCATCTGTGCAAGCTCCTCCGGTTCGGTCAGCTCAGTAGACACCGCAAGAACTTCGTGCACACTTGAAGGCAGGATATACAGGTCACTTTCAAGGTTTTCTGCCAGTTCGTGAAGCTCATTCTCATAAAGCATTGTCACTGCACCGTTAATTCCCCTGTCATTGGAAATTACCCAGAGAGTCTGCTCCGGTGGAACTTCACTAATCATCATCTCTGCTATTTCCTCCGGCATTCCGTTCCTTAAAAACATATCTTTCATAACATCATTCATATTTCTTATCTTTGGGGGCAAGATTCTTCTTGTGTTCTCAGCCGCACACTTAAAAAGCTGCTCCTCATTCATACCCAGTCTTTTTGCAAGGCTGTTCGTGACATTTGTACTCTGAATGCCTCTGTCATCGACATTTACCACAACTTTATAGATAATGGAAAGGTCCTGAAACTCCCTGTGTGGAACCTGCTCCAGAAATGACTTGTTCTGTTCCGTATTGACAAGCTGGAATACTATCTTCTCATTGGCGTCCCTGTATAAGCTGTCAGCATCAACAACAGGTGGTTTCTGGGCTAATGCTCTTATCATACGGTCAACTGCCGCCATCAGTGTTTCCTCAAGATCACCACAATTCTGATATTTCTTATACATATCATTGATATAAATAGTAGGAGAAATATTAGTATCTTTGCCTCTGATACTGATACCGTCATAGGTCATATTTACCTTTTCCACAGGCATAACTACAAGCTCCATACCTTTGAAGTTATCAGGCATATAGTCCATAAACTTCTCTTTTACTACTTCCTTAAAAATCTCATAATTCATCATATCTGCTTATCCTCCAAATAAACTGCGAAAATATGCTTCGCAGATTTTCTCGTTATCGCGGCAGTCGCCAAATCCCCATACAAGTATAGTCACTTGGCTCGTTGCTCACGTAAAAAAGCGGGGGAACATAAGTCATTGGCTTACATTCCCCCGCAAGGTTGATTATTCTTTATTTTCTTTTTTTCTTTCTTCCACGAAGTCCTGCTCCGATTCCTGTGATAAGTGCAAGTGCTCCAATTCCAAGATAAAGAAGTGGATTTGCATTATCGCCTGTCTGTGGAAGTTTTGGTTCTGTCGGTACATTGACAAGTGAAAGTGTTGTTACTACAACATCTGGTGCATTGTCATCATATCGAAGTGTTACATCGTGAGCTGTTTCATCAAGGATATATCCGTCAGCAGCCTTTACCTCAACCACTGTATAATGGATATCTTCCTTGAATGAGCCGTCCTCATTGTAAGTACAGATTGGAAGTTCCTTGCTCTCTGCGTGACCATTCTTGTCAGTTGTGAGTGTATCAAGTACATTTCCGTCCTTGTCCCTTACTTCAAATACAACTCCCTCAATCGGCTTTCCGGTTACTTTGTCTGTTTTCTCAATGACAATCTTACCGACTGCCTGTTCGTCCTTCATAGATACTTTCTGGATTTCTGCTGTTTCCTTTACTTCAAAGGTTACATCACTAGCCACCTTATATCCATATGGAGCACTCTCCTCACGGAGTGTGTACTTTCCAACTGGAAGTCTTTCAATCATATGAGTCTTTCCTGCCTCAGATGTCCAGCTTTCAACCAGCTTTCCATTCTCATCAATCACGGAAAGTTTTGCACCCGGCAATTCTTTCTCTCCTGTAATATCAGTCTTTGAAATCTCCACCTTAATCGGTGCATTTTCAAATGCTGCCTCAAACTCGATAACCTTTACCTTATCTCCCTGATAAGAAGCGTCCACATCAAAAATCTTATCAGACTTAACATAGCCCTTTGGTGCTTCAATCTCCTTGACATAATACTGTCCAAGCGGAAGATCAGAAGTAAATGTTACTTTTCCATCCTTGCCTGTTACTGCTCTTTCAATTTGTGTATCTGCCTTTACGATTACCTTACCGTCCTTGTTTACGATATCCTCTTTCGCAAATAAGCCAAATACAGCACCTTCAAGGGCTTCCTTCGTTTCTGAATCTGTTTTGGGTACAGTAATCTGAACTCTCTGACGCTCATTTGTCACATACATTCCTGCGAAAACAACCTTTGTATTCTGGTCGATATAGGAAAGGTCAGCGTCAATCGGTGTATCATCCAGTACAAATCCCTCAAGTGTCTTTGTTTCCACAAGGTAATACTTTCCAAGCGGAAGGTCATCAATTCTTGCAACACCCTTCTCATTTGTCACAATAGTTGCCAGCTTGTCTCCTGCCTTATGATATACAGTATTAAGTCCGTCAGCACTTACGATGTCCTCTTTTGCATATACATCAAAGGTTACTCCTGCAAGGCTGTCCTTGAAGAAGTTAAAAATAAAGTCATACCAGTAACCCTTCATAAGAGTGGTATCTGTCACAAATTCCCCGTCCTTATTTATAACGATAGAACCTGTAGGCACTTCGTCCTTCATTTCCACTTTCTGTACTTTTCCGGTATCCTCTACTGTAAACTGGATATCTGTTGCTTTAAGGTATCCGTATGGAGCAAATTCCTCTCTGAGTGTATAAGTCTCCCCGACAACCAGCTTTTTAATGATATGAGGTTCCTTTGCGTCAGATGTCCAAGTGTCGATCACATTTCCGTCCTTATCAAGCACGGTAAGTGTTGCCCCTGTAAGCTCTGCCCCGCTTGTGATGTCAGTCTTTGTAAACTCAAAGGTTGTAGGAGTATTTTTATACTCACTGTTATAAACAGCAGTCTTTACCTTCTGTCCCTGATACTCTGTATCAAACTTCACCACTTCATTATTTGTCACATATCCTACCGGCTTTTCAATTTCCTTTGCAACATATTTGGCAAATGGATAATCCTTGACAAAAGCAATCATTCCATTCTCATCGGAAACTGCCTTTTCAAGAAGTGTACCCTTTTCAATGATAACATTGCCATCTGCATTTTTAATGTCCTCACCTGCATAAAGACCAAATACCGCACCTGCGATTGGTGTATTATCTTCTGCGTCCAGCTTCGTAACCGACATAGCAAGTTTCTGTCTGTCATTAGAAAATGTCAGGCTCTCCTTGATAACCGGAGTCTTATCATCTACATAAGTGAATGTCACTTTCTGCTCATTCGAATTTAATACATATCCGTATGGTGCTTCAACTTCTACAACCCTGTACTGTCCAAGAGGAAGATTCTTTGCTACTGCCTTTCCGTCCTCTCCTGTTACAAGTGTTGTAACAAGGTCTCCCTTGCTGTAATACTTAATGCGGTTGCCGTCTGCATCTTTCTGGTTATCTGCTGTGAAAATATCCTCCGCAACATATACCTCATATTTTGCTCCGGCAAGCGAGCCTTCCTTATAAATAAACTCTTTCTCATATGAGCTTGCAAGAAGTCCGCCCTTGAAGCCATCAAGTATCTCTCCCTTCTTTTCTACGGTAAGTTCTCCAACCGCAGGGGCATCGGAATATTCCACGGTAATGATTGCGTCATTGGTATCCCCGTCTGTCTCAAATGCTGTGTCAGTATCAACAGAAATGTTGACATACTTATCATTTACAATATATCCAAATGGTGCAGATACTTCCTCAATGCGGTAATTACCGATTTTAAGTGCTTCCGGTAAGATTAAATCTCCGTCCTCATCAGTAAAGAATGAAGTATGCTCTACCTTTGAAGGGTAAGTTGTGTACTGCTTTACATATTCATTCTTATCAATATTGAAGATTTTGAACTCTGCATTAGGCACGAGTACCGTCTGCTTTGTATCGGAATCTTTCTTGATAACACGGAGTTTTGCAGTAAATTCCCTGTCAAGGAATACTCTCCATATCTGAGGCTCTGTTGGGTGGTTCTCTGTAATCTTTACCTCAAATGGTTTGATTGTTTTCATATTGTGTGGAGTCTTTGACTCTACTACCACATAAGTTCCATAAGGAATTGCAATGGATACTGCGTGTCCCTTACTGTCTGATGTGATTGTTGTTGCTCCGTTTTCCCCGATTACCACAGGAGTAGCCTTATCAAAGTCATAACTTCCATCTGCCTTTACGGATAAAGAAGATTTTAAGTATGCTGTGAACTCTGCACCTGCAAGTAATCCTGCTTCTGTATCATCGCCATTATCAGATACCTTGATAAGCTGGAATGGCTGCTTGATAACCTGCTCTGCTGATGTTGTGCTTCTTGATACCTCTGCTACAAGGTCACCTTCGTAATCACATACCACATCGTGCTCCTCCTCGTCTAAAAGGTAGCCCTCAGAAGGTGTGATTTCCTTTACATAATACTTGCCAAGATAAAGGTTGTTTACCTCAGCTTCGCCCTTCTCGTCTGTAGTAAATGTTGCCACAAGGTCTCCGGCATTGAACATTACGCCTGTTGCTCCGTCCGGGTGATTGATTGTTTCCCTTGCATAAAGACCATAAACTGCACCGGAAAGGCTTGCATCTCCCTGTGGAACTGCCTTTCCTGTTTCCTTATCTACCTTGTAGATATGAATTTTTGCTGTAGTTCTGTCATTAGAAAATGTGTGGCTGAATGTTGCCTTTGCCTGTGTTTCCGGTAATACATTGAAGTTGAAACTGTACACATCTTTGCTGTTTCTGATATACGCATATGGAGCCTGTGTCTCTGAAATATAATATCCATTAGAGATTGGCAGATCCACGCTGTAGCTTGCCTTTCCGTCCTCACCTGTAGTTACTGTCTCAAGAGCTGTACCCTTTGTTACGATAACCTGTCCAGCATAATTCTTAATGTCATTTCCGGCATAAAGTGTATATTTGCCGCCATCAAGAGGCTTCTCTGTATCAGAGTCCTTCTTTACAACAGATACTTCCGCCTTCTGTCTTGTATTCTCAATCGTAGTTGATTCATACTGGACGGTAACAGTCTGGTCCTTATACTCAACTGCTACTGTCTGTGGTGTAGTATTGATTGTGTATCCGTCAATACTCTTAATTTCAGTTACCACATAAGTTCCAAGATGAAGGTCTGATAATACCACCTGTCCGTCAGTTCCCGTTGTAAGGCTTTCTGCCACTACATCTCCTGTATTGTAAACCTTTGTACCGTCTGCCTTGTAAATATCTGCTCCGGCAGTCACCTTGAAAGTTGCTCCCGGAAGTTTCTTTTTTTCATAAGTGAAATTACTTCCATTCCAAGAGCTTAACACTTCACCCTCTTTATAAATTGTTATTGCTCCAAGCTGTTCCTTATCTGTTGCAGAAATTCCTGTTGTCTGTCCTGCTTTTACAGTAAGTGTATGAACCTTACCGGAAAGGACATATCCCTTTGGTGCAGTAATCTCTTTTACATAATAAGTGCCTGCAACAAGTGCTGCTGACTTCGCATATCCGTTGCCATCTGTTGTCATTGTCTGTACCAGATTATTACAACCGCTGTCAGAGTAAATACCATAAACAGCACCGGAAAGTTTCACTCCGCTTGACTCGTCTGTCTTTGTAAGTTCGCCATATCCGATATTTTCTGTCTTAACCTTGATATATGCTCTGACCGGATCAGCGGTAGGCTTTTCCGATACGAACTCCTGATAGCCATCTTTTTCTGTAAGCCAATACACACAACTCGATGTTGTATCAACTCTTCCTGAATTAGATGTGAATTTACCCGTTGTTGCTGTAGTATTCACATTCTTTGAAGAAATCGTAATAGTGTTATCAGACTTATCTATAGAATATCCTTCTATATCAAAATCAAAGTCTGATAATACTTCATTTGTATCTGTTAATTTTATTTCAAATCTTTGATTAACCTCATTCCATTTCAGTTCATAAGTATCTGCTCCACTTGGTCTTTTTGAAGCAAAACTTGGCAATATTGCATTATATGAATTATAAATGTTATCTCTTAATCTTTCATAATATTCATATGAAGACTCAGGATTAGGAGCTGTATTACACAATTTTTTCGCCGCTGAATCAGAATCATCAGTTCCAAATATATCTGCCATAATAATCCATACCATTGACTGTGTAGCAATATACTCATCACTTTGGTCATTGGTAGGTGCTGCAGCTTCATTTGTTCCATACCCGTAATACAGGCAATAGCTAAGCAGTTTCTGCTGTTGACTGGACATTTCTGTGCTAGGATTATCATAACTATTCATCAACTGACCACCATCAGCTCTCAATCCAAAATTCATACAATATGCTGCATTTCCATCCAGCACAGAATATAATATTTTCCCATTATTAAAGCTGGGATGCAATTCACTTACAATGCCTGAATTGCATACTGAAGCATTCCAAAACGCCATATTCGCCTGTGGACTAGCTGCAAATACTTTAATTACACCATTAGAACATAACGATGTAACAACAGATAAAAATGCCATTATCCAAGCAGTTATTCGTTTTATTTTCTGTTTCATATTCTCTTTGCCTCCTTAATTTACACATAAAAAAAGAAAGACATAAGTTTTTGGCTTACATCTTTCTTCTCTCTGCTTCTATTCTGTTTTACTATCTGTGACATCGAAACTCGTAAAAGTCTGTGCCTCCTGTTGTGTATATTCCCTCATAACTGATATAGAATACCGGATCATTTTCCAGTAACAGCATACCAGCGATATACTCTGCAATCGCATCTTCTGTCGGTAATCGTTTCCCTGACAGGGTGCTTGCTGTATTAAGGTCTGTTTCCACAAACACACTGTAATAAGACTGTTCCATACCGTCATAAGGATAATACTCATTGTATTCTTCCTGCGTTATCTTCCCTGCCGCAAGAAGATTATCCAAGTTCTGCTGTGTGGTAATCATTCCGCCTGCCTGACATTTTGCAGTTGCAAGCGAAACTACATTCTGCGGATTGTATGCCGCAAAGCCGGACTCCTCATTGGAATTACCGCTTTCTTCCTTTTCGCTCTGACCTTCATTACTGTCAGAACTTCCGCCACCATTCCCAAAATCAGTGTCATTTTTCTGTTCCGGTTCTTCTTTCGGGCTGGAATTATTATTATTCTGTGAAGCAGGCTCCTCTTTCTCTACAACCTGCTCCTGCATACGATTTTCTTCCGGCTCAGTAGTCTGTACTTCTGACTCAGATTCCGCTTCACTTACAGCTTCCTGTGCAGCCTCTGCCTCTGTCTTGGTAACTGCCCCCATAGCCTTTGCTGCTTCCTCAGTTGCCTTTATACTTTCCGTCTGTTTCTCTGTCTGATTACTGGCATTGTTTTTATTGCCATTACAGGCTGTCATAGCCAACGCCAGTATTACGGATAAAAAGATAATATTTATCTTCTTCATAAATTCCACCTGTCCCTTCTCCGTAAGAGGGATAGGCTTTGTGTACCGTGCCCGTCCACTCTTACAGTGAACTATCTATTTGTAATGCACGGGACACTTCGGTCTGTCCCGTATTCTGTGCATTTTAACCTCCTTGATTATACTAGTTTCTTAAATTTAAAGAAATACTTCACGAGTCTTCTGTTTTTCCTGTAAGCAGGAAAGAAGCCCTTTATCTTCATACTCTCACCTCCCCTCAAAATGTTCCCATTCTCACGAATGAAAGAAATACTCTTGCTACCATACAGAATAGAAGAAGAATTAACCTGACAAGTCCTAAGAACAGCTTTAATGCTCCAAGAACAATTTTAAGTATCCACTTGAGTATCTGTAAAATAGCGATTCCTACGGCTCCTGCAATTCTTCTCATAATAATCAATCTCCTTTCGACATCCACCCCATTGCCAATCCTGCAACATCTGCGTCATTCATAACATCATCTTCCGGCTGTTCTTCCATATCTTCCTGCGGACTCGCAGCCATTACAGGCTGGCTGTTCTTTACTCCAGCCAATGCTCCGCCCAGTAAGGATATGACCTCTTTTCTTGCCTCAGTCATTGCAGAATACTCAATTTCTTTTTTTATCTGTTCTATCTCGTCCCTAGTTACAAACTGCTCATATCGCTTTTCCTCTTTGGACGGAATATCGTCCTCTCCATAGTGGTCAATATAAAACTCACAGGCTTCAATCAAAAACTGGTTCTTTGACTTATAAATCTTTGGATTAAGCCCCTTTATGACTTCATTGATTTTAGCGTGTTGCGGATTGAGCAGGTTCAGTCGGAATGTGCTCTCCATAATGTGCCTTCGTGCCATATGACCACCTCCTATGCAAGTCTTTTAGCAGATTTCAGTCCCATAATGGCAAGCTGCTCATAACCTCTGGCATTTGCCTTTACATCAAGGATATAAGAAATGTTCTTTGCATCGTGATTGCTGAAATTCTTCATTACCACTGCTCCGCCACCTACAAATACAATCGGTATGGTTTTAAGGTTATACCCAAACTCACGGATTGAGTTATATACCTTTTCAACAAAATCCTCTATCTCTGCCTTGATGATTGCAAAGTATTCATCGTCTATATCAGACCTGCCATATCGCATAATATTCTGAATTTCGGTTTCATCAACCTCTCCGTTGAGCTGTCTTACACACTGCTCATTGATAGAACGCATACAGGTAATAAGACCTCTTGGCACCGTAACACACTTTGATTCGTCCGGTGACTTGTTAATCACAGGCATAATATCTATTGTCCAGCTACCGATATCAACTACCAGTGTTTTCTTTGCCATAGTCGGTATCTTATCAACCACAGCCGCATAGCACTGTGGGAATACCGCCACATCGTCAATCTCAATATGATATGCTTCATTCTCATATCGGAAATCAACACGCTTATTCTTGGTAAGGTATTTGATAAAGTTATTTCTTTCTGCTCCAAATCTGGTAAGCGGAAGTCCTACTGCAAGAAATACCCTTGCATCGGATAATCCTCTTTTCTTCAATTCCTTTGCGACTGCTGCCAGTGTCAGAAGATAAAAGCTGTCATCCTCGACCTTTGTGTCTTTTACTTCCTGTCTTACTGTTCCAATCTTGTAATACTTACCGTCATACTCAAGAACATCTCCAAAAAATGCCGGAGTAGTTGTAATCTCCTTTACTCCTGTGACAAATACCTGAGTTACGGTTTTCATCATCGACCAGCCGTGGTCAATTCCAATTATAATATCATTCTTAATCACTGTTCATTCCTCCTTTATCTCCTGTTTGCTTGATTCTGATATTTCATTATCATTAAATTGTTTAATAGCTTTGTCAGATTCCGCTGACACTTTTGCACATGCAAAACAAAAAACTAAGTTTAAAATTATAACAACAATAATAATTGCTTTCATACAAATACTCCTTCTTATATGTAAGAAGTACCTATGAATTAGAACTCTTATCTTTATATATCTGGGAAATATATACAAAGATGTATGTATGCGTGATTCCTATGAATCCCTATTACGCCCGCATACTTGGAACTACCGTCTGGTCGCATATGCGTTCACGATACACTAATTATTAATCAGCATAATCTCCTCTTTTGCCTTCTGAGGATAAGGACTTTGACACCCTTTGTGGTTTATTATCCATCCGCCATATATCTTTCCCTGCTCGCTATGCACCTTCATCTCTCGATCCATCAATTCTCATCGCGTAAGCTATGACTGATATTTGTCAGGAACTACACCGGATTTTTACCAGAAGAAATTACTTCCTTTTACAGTAGTTGAATATTCAGTTGTATGCGATATTCTTACGAACATCGTAAACATATCTTAATACACTAGATACATATTGTCGGTAACATCATATGCACTAAATTAATAAATTTAGTAACCTATTATGATTATTATGCGCGCATATAAGTTCTCTTTTGTGAACTTATATTTTAATTATAACTTCTGAAAATTTATTGTCAAGAAAAAGTTCCTTTTTGTGTTCTTTTATGCTATTATATAATATGTTTTTAATGTTTTTATTTATGGAGGTTATTCAATGGAAGATATAGAAAGATCAAATCTAGCTAGAACAATAAAAAGATATAGAAAAGCTCGAAAACTTACTATGGAGCAATTAAGTGAAAAAAGTGGAATAAATTTATCAACATTAAAGAAATATGAAACTGATAATAGAAATCCTAAACTAGAACAGCTTTCTAAAATTGCAGACGCATTAGAAGTAAGTGTATTTGAATTTTTAGACATTGAGGTAAAATCTATAAACGATATTATATCTCTTGTTAATAAAATGAATATAGCTACTGATATTGATTGGGATATTGATAACGATAAAGTATGTATTTCTTTTAAGAATAAAGAAATCAATAATTGTTTAAAAGATTACGCTGTAGATTACAAAAAAGACAATATATTAATCGAAAAAACAGAAACTAATTATGAATCTACACTTACAAGACTTATGCTTATAAATGACAAACTTAGATAAAAATAAATCATTACACAGTCGTCAAATTCTCATACAAGCACAGATTTTGGCTCATTGCTCACATAAACTCAAAAATGCAGTACAATCTAAGATGATTGTACTGCTTTTTTTGAATACAGGTGGCTTTTTCATTTTTTGTTATAACTTAATGTAACTTATCACCAGTAAACAAGCAACTTAAAGCCACTTTTATCTGGTTCAGTTTTTTAAGCAGTTTGGTTCAGTTTTGGTTCAGATTAAAAACCAAACTGTACTAGTTTACACCAATTTACATTAAGTATTAGTATATACATTTTTTGCCAAACTGCTTAAATACTGCATTCTAATTTCAAGCAATTATACTATTCGTATGATTACATTCTGTCGTGGAATGTTCTGCTGATAACATCCATCTGCTGTTCCTTTGTAAGGTCGATGAACTTAACAGCGTATCCAGATACACGAATTGTGAAGTTAGCGTACTCTGGCTTTTCTGGATGCTCCATAGCATCAAGAAGCTTATCCTTACCAAATACGTTAACGTTAAGGTGATGAGCACCCTGATCGAAGTATCCGTCCATTACGTTAACAAGGTTGTTAACTCTCTCTGAATCATCATGTCCAAGAGCATCTGGGTTCATTGTCTGTGTATTAGAGATACCATCAAGAGCCCACTCATATGGAAGCTTTGTAAGAGAGTTAAGTGAAGCAAGAAGTCCGTTCTGCTCTGCACCGTAGCTTGGGTTTGCACCTGGAGCAAGTGGTGTACCAGCCTTACGTCCATCTGGCATGTTACCTGTAAACTTACCATATACTACATTAGATGTAATTGTAAGGATAGATGTTGTTGGCTCAGAATTTCTGTAAGTATGTCTCTTCTTAATCTTGTCAAGGAATGACTTAAGAAGCCATACAGCGATATCATCAGCTCTGTCATCATCATTACCATACTTAGGGAAGTCTCCCTCTGTCTTAAATGCCATAGCGATACCTGTCTCAGGATCTCTCTCTGATACAGTAACCTTAGCATACTTAATAGCTGAAAGTGAATCTACTACATGTGAGAATCCTGCAATACCTGTTGCAAATGTTCTCTTAACATCTGTATCGATAAGAGCCATCTCAGCAGCTTCATAGTAGTACTTATCATGCATATAATGGATAAGGTTAAGTACATTAACATAAAGATCTGCTAACCAATCCATCATCTTATCAAACTTAGCAACAACTTCATCATATTCAAGAACATCTGAAGTAACTGGCTTATAAGCTGGTCCAACCTGAACCTTAGACTTCATATCTACACCACCATTGATAGCGTAAAGTAAGCACTTAGCAAGGTTAGCTCTAGCTCCGAAGAACTGCATTTCCTTACCTGTCTGTGTAGCAGATACACAACAGCAGATTGAATAATCATCTCCCCATGTTACCTTCATAACATCATCGTTCTCATACTGGATAGAAGATGTTGTAACTGAGATATGAGCAGCATACTTCTTGAAGTTCTCAGGAAGTCTTGATGAATATAATACTGTAAGGTTTGGTTCTGGTGAAGGTCCCATGTTCTCAAGAGTATGAAGGAATCTGTAATCGTTCTTAGTAACCATAGAACGTCCATCGATACCTGTACCACCAACCTCAAGAGTAGCCCATGTAGGATCTCCTGAGAATAATTCATTGTATGATGTAATTCTTGCAAACTTAACCATTCTGCACTTCATAACAAAATGATCGATAAGTTCCTGTGCCTCAGCCTCTGTAATCTTACCAGCTTCAAGATCCTTATTGATATAGATATCAAGGAATGTAGAAACACGACCTACTGACATAGCAGCACCGTTCTGTGTCTTGATAGCAGCAAGGTAACCAAAGTATAACCACTGAACAGCTTCCTTAGCTGTTGTAGCTGGCTCAGAAATATCATAGCCATATGCAGCAGCCATAGCCTTCATTCCCTTAAGAGCATTAATCTGATCTGTAAGCTCTTCTCTTAACTGGATAACATCGTTAGTCATAACTCCGCATCCACAGTTAGCCTTATCCTCTTCCTTGCACTTAATAAGATAATCAATACCATAAAGAGCAACTCTTCTGTAATCACCTACGATACGTCCACGACCATATGTGTCTGGAAGACCTGTGATGATATGAGATCTTCTTGCAGCTCTCATCTCTGGTGTATAAGCATCGAATACACCCTGGTTATGTGTCTTATGATATTCTGTGAAAACCTTGTGTAATTCAGGATCTGGTGTATAACCATAGTTCTCGCAAGATTCCTCAGCCATCTTAATACCACCATATGGCATAAATGCTCTCTTAAGTGGCTTATCTGTCTGAAGACCTACTACCTGCTCGAGATCCTTCATTGATTCATCTATATATCCTGGACCATAAGCTGTAAGACCTGTAACTACCTTAGTTTCCATGTCTAAAACTCCGCCCTTAGCTCTCTCTTCCTTCTGAAGTTCCTGTAATTTTCCCCAAAGCTTATTAGTTGCTTCTGTTGGACCTGCAAGGAAACTCTCATCTCCATCATAAGGTGTGTAATTGTTCTGAATGAAATCTCTTACATTGATTTCTTCTTTCCAAAGTCTTCCCTTGAATCCAGCCCACTGTGTCTTCTCAACCATTTGAATTGATCCTCCTTAAATATAATATATTTCAATGTACATTTTAAGAAAAATGTATTTCTTTTTGTACACTGTATACAATCTTAGTCAAAATAAAAATTGCCATGCATTATAGGATACTTATTGTTCCTATAAATATACATTGACAAATCCATAACAATTTGACCATGATTACTCTAACATGCTTCTGATAATAAATCAATAGGTTTAACAAGAGTATTTAATTTTGTACAATTTAAGGGGAATATCGTGAAATATTCCCCCTTTATAAATGCAGTATTCATCAGTACTTCAGGCTGTATTAATGTTATTTACCAATAAATTCCATTACCTGTCCTTCACTTATAAAACCAACACTCTTTGCCACACACTCACCACTCTTAAATAAAAGTAATGTAGGGATTGACATAATATTATATTTCTCTGCAACTGATGATTCCTCATCTACATTAATCTTTACAATCTGAACATCATCCACCTTAGCTGCAACCTGTTCAAGAACTGGTCCTAACATCTTGCATGGTCCGCACCAGTCTGCCCAGAAATCCACAAGAACCGGCTTATCCGCTTTAAGTACCTCATTATTGAATTCACTTGATTTTACATGTTTGATTTCCATATCTTATCTCCTTTATCTTTAATAATTATTATTTCATATTTCTCCGCATATATTCAAATTTTTCTCTTCTCATCTCCACAAGCATCTGCTTAACATTCCACTTTTTATTAGTATCTGTCAATACCGCCTTAAATGATACATCAAAACTCTTCTGTCTCATTTCAAAGAGAAGCTTATCCATATGCTTATCTGTCACGTCACAGAATATAACAAGACTCTCTTTATTTTCTTGTGGCTGATATTTCTCTGCATCTGATAATGATATGCCTCTTACATCAGTTGCAATTTCTGCCAGAGTCCTGTCTGTATCTGACTCATTAATGAATCCGCTTATAATTCTCATATTAGATGCTGCTTTAATGATATGCTGAGGGTTCTTAACATTATATAACAATATCTTTTCCAACATTAATTATCCTTCTTTGCCTTTCTGTTAGCAATAATTTCTTTGATTTCATTAATAGATTCTTTATGTACTCTTGAAACAGCATTAGGATTTCTCTTAATAATACTTGTAATATGGCTGTATCTTCTATCAGCTCTCTCAGATAACTGTCTTCTTTCTTCAGCCACTGCTGCCATGAATTGTTCCTTTTTCTTATTAAATTCTTCTTCTGCAAATGTGGCCGTAATCTCCATTCTTCTGGCATACATCTGAAGCTGTTCATTCTCTTTCGTAAATTTCTCAAGTGTAGCCTTAAGGTCCATAGCCTCATTAATTGAAACAGCAAAATCTGCTGCCATGTATATTGCCAGAACTACTGCAATAATATCTGCTATTGTTCTTGGAATCATAAGTACTGCTGCTTCGATGGGCTTGTGTATTACACACACAAGCAAAATAGAGAATGCTCCCCATGCAAGTGATATAAAGAAACATATATGCCCTTTAAAATTAAGTGGAAGATTGCTGTAATCCCAGTATCTTACACCAAAAAGCTTCTCCATGCAGCAGCCTGTGCAGAATTCAAGTATTGTAGATGATACCATTCCTAGAAGAAAGACCAGTGGAACAATATCTTTCACTGCAATCGTACTAATCAATATTACAATTGCCCCTGAACCATATATTGGCAGGAATGGACCATGCAGGAAACCTCTGTTTACCCACTTATGTTTCCTCACAGAAACGTAACAGCATTCCCATATCCAACCTAAAAAACAATATATAAAGAAAAAAATAAGCCATTGCGATACAGCGTAATATCTCATAAGCATACCTCCATATTTAATCAAATGAGAATATGCTATATATACCTACTTCAGAGTTTCACAGAATTTATTAATAATAAGTGCTCTTCTGTTTCTGCTGATTTCAATATATTTGCCATTTCCCACTTTTGCAAGATTCTTCTTAATGTTAGTTATATAAGATATATTAATAAGCACTGACTGATTAATATAATGAAATCCTTCTGTAATAAGTACTCTGTAGATTTCTACAAGACTACAATACAATTCAATTTCACCAGACTCGCGTGAATGCATAGTAACTCTTCTGCCACCTCTTGCAAAATACATTATGTCCGCAACTCTCTCCTTATACACCTTTCTTGAAGATTGGTATACAAAATAACTTTCATTATCAATCTTAATTAGTTTTATCTCCAAGTAAATTTTCTCCTCTCATATATAATTCTTGCATGCCCTTCTAATTATATATGATATACAAAATATTTCAATGGAATAATTGCGTATCACTATACACAATTTGGTCGAATTTTATTATCTCTGATAAACTATCTTTCCTGAAGATATAGTATAATGTATTTTACCTGGTAATTCCCATCCGATAAAAGGACTATTAGATGCCTTTGATGCAAAATCTTCTTTCCTTACGGCCCATAGTTCTTTTTCTCCAAAGATAACTAAATCTGCTGCTGCTCCTTTAGTAATACTTCCCGGTATCATACGATAGAATTCAGCAGGATTCTTACTCATTAATTCCATAAGCTTCATTAAAGATATATGTCCCGGTTCTACCAGTGATTTGATTCCAAGTGCCAGAGATGTCTCCAGACCTGTAATTCCACTAGGTGCATTTTCTAATGGTCTGGCCTTCTCTTCATCACTATGTGGTGCATGATCTGTCACTATCATATCAATCGTACCATCTTTAATACCTTCAATTATCTTAATTCTGTCTTCTTCCGTTCTTAATGGCGGATTCATTCTGGCATTAGTTCCATACTTAAGTACCGCATCTTCTGTAAGAGTAAAATGATGTGGAGTTGCTTCAGCATGCACATCAGCACCAAGCTTCTTGGCAGTTCTGACAATTTCCACTGAATTTCCTGAGCTAATATGCTGTATACATACCGATGCTCCTGTATGCAATGCAAGAATACAATCTCTTGCAACCATAACATCTTCTGCTGTAGCAGATGCACCTCCATATTCAAGCTGTTCAGCAACTTTCCCCTGATTAACTCCTGGTCTTATTATAAACTCTGGATCCTCTTCATGAAGACTGATTGGTAAATCCAACTCTGCTGCCTTCTTCATGGCCTCTACAAGAACATGTTCATTCATAATCGGAATTCCATCATCTGTAAATCCAACAGCTCCCGCATTAGCAAGTGCTTCCATATCTACAAGTTCAACACCTTTTAATTCCTTAGTTACAGACGCTGTCTGCAAAACATGAATTCCTGTTGTCTCACCTTTTTTCTGAATATACTCAAGAGTTTCAATATTATCAACTGCTGGTTTAGTATTAGCCATGCAGACTACACTTGTAAAACCACCTTTTGCTGCTGCTGCTGCTCCAGTAATAATATCCTCTTTATAAGTAAATCCTGGATCTCTGAAATGTACATGTGTATCCATAAGTCCTGGTGCAACAATAAGTCCCTCTGCATTAATTACTTCTGCACCTTCCATAACATTAAGATTATATCCAGTTTCCTCAATTATATTATTCTTAATAATGATATCCATAATCTCATCTGTTTTACTGACAGGATCTACAACTCTTCCACCTTTGATTATAATCACCGATGTATCTTTCGCATTATTATCATCATTATCCTGTATCTCCGTACTTTCTAATACTCCTATATCCTCTAATTTTGTTCCACATTCAGAACAGAATAAGGCATCTGAATTATTAGAAAAACCACACTTATTGCATCTCTTTTTAATTTCTGTCTGCTCATTTTTTACAGAAAATTGCATTGCAGACTCCAATCTAGAACCACAGCCAATGCAAAATACTGCATCGGGTGTTGTACTACGCATTCCGCATACCGGACATATCTTATCATCTCCACCACTCACACATCCTGTATTCTGTATATCAGTCTGCATCTGCACTGGAGCTGTATACATAACAGGTGGCGCTTGATGTGTAAACTGTACTGTTTCTGGTTGCTGTGTCTGTACCACATGTACCTGTGGCTGCATATTCTCTCTGTTTACTGCGGGTACATCTATAGAATCAGCATATTCACCAAGTATATTCCATGTCATATTCTCTGGCTGTTTAAGCAGTTCCTTTAACCTTACCATAAATGAAACATCTGAATTCATAGGTGTTCTTATCATTCTGAGTATCTCATCAAGAAAAACATTATAAAATTCACCATTATTGTAACCTGTAGCTGGATAATACAAATATAAAGCCTTTCCCGTAGCAGATTCAATTAATACAGTATCAAGTGAAACCATGACATTACCATATTCCATATTATATGCTGACATACCCGACAACGCATTGACACTGCTCTTCATAAATACAGAAAAAGTATGCTGGTCTATAACCCTGTTTTTAAAAAACTCTTTAGCTGTCTCATATCCCGCTGTTCCATACTCTGCTGTAAAACCATTATTATCTGACACTATATGAAAAGGGAGAAATCCTTCTACAGCTGTATTTGAAAGTAATTCAGCCATATTCTGATTAAGCTGTTCATCTTTTGTACTCTTAACCTTAACACTCACCTGATTATTCTTGGAAACAACCTTTACTTTTCCCATAAATACATCCTCTCTTCCTGTTATCTGACTTATTATAGATATATTTCGTATTATACATCACAATTGCTTTATATGTCACTCAAAAGAAACTATCTTTGCCTTTCTGCTTATTATTCCATTAATATAAACAAGAACATGCTCCTTATAGGTTATTGAATCTCTTGCATACATAAATGGTTCTTCTCTATAAAGCAGACACTTATATCCCTGTCCCTCATATTCATTCAGATTTGCTATTGCTTTTGCATGTATCACATTATGAATTTCCTGTTCTTCTCTTGAAAAAATTCTCTGTGGATAACCTGATGCCGCTTCCCTCAAATCTGCTATTATTGCATCCACAAACACAGCATGTTTCCTCATTCCAAACATTGCCGCCAGCTGTATACTTCTTAACCCTGAGGTTTTCTTCTTATAAGCTTTAAGTTTTCTTCTTATCGAATTATCTTCAACTCTCTCAGCTATATCTATAAGATAATCTACAGCCTCTTCATAAACACAATCTGGGTATGAAACATAATACTGGTCTGGCACAGACTGAAATCTCTTAATTGGAGGAAAATCAGCCAGTTTCATAAGCACACGTTCAGCATCATTGCATACCTCTTCTCCAAGATATCTATACTTGTCTCTTATATCAGCAAGCTGATATTCAAGCTGGCGTAAATATTCATATCCTTTTATCCAGAAATGCCCCATGCTGCCATAATTAAATAAATATGTTCTTAATTCCAGTCTGCTGAATTTTATTGTAAATATATTCTTATTCCCCTGATTAACTATAAGCATATATCCATCTTTTAACATCTGCACAGATGGTATCTGTTCCTCATCCACATCAATATATTTTCCAGTCATAACTGAATCTTTAAATACAAGAAAGCTCTCCACTGCATCATTCATAAGATAAGCAACAACCCAGTCCTTCTCCCCTTCCATATGAACAGGACAGAATACATTAAGTTCAAATACCTGCGAAAGCTTAACGAACGCATCATAATCAGAATCACGCACGTCATTAAGCATATCATTTTTATTATCTTCTGATACATAATCCACAATTTTACTCATCAATTACACATCCCTTAACATAAAGAATTGCGTGTTACTGAAACTCTGTTACATGCTTTCTCATCCACACTGGCATAAGATTTCTCTGACATTCAGGATTATAGCGATGTTTAATTGCTATAGTCTCAAAAAAGATTTTCCACATATCTGTATATTCATCATTCACATCTTCTGTCTTTGCCAGAACTGACATATCATAATCTGTAAAATATCTTATATACATCTGCCCATCAGTAGTATGAACTACAGACTTTTTTCTGTTATCATCAATTATAAGCCAGTTCTCAGAAGGCATTCTGTCAGCAAAATGTAAAGAAACTTCATATATAACATCGCTTTCTGGTTCAAGATGACACACATATACTTTGTTACCAATTGAATTAAACCTTGCAAACTCCATAAAATATCTTGTCTCGTGCAAAACCTTCCTGCGTATATCCTTAATTCTCATAACATCAGGGTCATTTCTCATAAATGTTATATCTGATCCAATCTTAAACCCTTTTATCAGAAACCTGTAGGCTGTATCTAATGCATCCTGTTCTGACGATAAACATGCATAATACACACATGCATATGCCTCTTCAGATATCTTATGTCTTATTGAGCGCACTACTTTCTTATACTCTTCTTCATTATACTCAACATATATATATTCATCGAATAAAGAAATCTGTTCTTCTCCACGCTTTTCAAGTCTAACACATCCATGGCCTACTTTCAAAGCTTTCTCCCATGCATGATATATACAACACATCATATCTTCAAATGTATTCTCACATGTAAATATATACATAAACAGACCTCCATATAAAAACTCTTCATTACATACATCATATATACCTACACTTTTTATTCAAAAAGTGAAAGTTGGTGATACTTTTCATTCTGATGCGTAATCTCCCAGTTCTCCTTGTGATTATCATCAGTCAGACAAGACGTTATATATGACTCCTCTATTGGTATTCTATACATCATTCTTCCATTACATGTTATAAAATAATGTGCTCTCTTAAGTACTACACCAATCTTCTTTAATATATCAAAATCAAGCTTCGCATATCTTCTAGTCTCCACTATTCGTCTGGCAGACTTAGGACCGATTCCAGGAATTCTTAAAAGCATATCATATGATGCATTCTGTACTTCGACAGGAAACTGTCCAAGATGTCTTATTGCCCAGTCACACTTTGGGTCAAGCTGTTCATTAAAATTAGGTCTGCTCTCTGACAATAATTCATCTGCCTGAAATCCATAGAACCTAAGAAGCCAGTCTGCCTGATATAACCTGTGTTCTCTTAATAGTGGAACATCTGCATCCAGCTGTGGCAATGCAGAATCCTCATTAAGTGGTATATAAGCAGAATAAAATACTCTTTTAAGATCATAATTCTTATATAAATGCTGCGTCGTTCTGATAAGCGTAAGATCAGTTTCCGGTGTCGCGCCTATTATCATCTGTGTACTCTGCCCTGCAGGCGCAAATGGACGCTTTACACACATATCTTTAGAAACCGCTGGAAGCGATAACTTATCTCCTGATTCCAATGCTGTCCTCTGTGTTCCTGATAATGCTGCTTGACCGTTATCCGTCCCGTTCTGGTTGAATATGCTTCCTGTCAGATATCTGTTAATGCTGCTTCTTTCCATTCGTGCATCTTTTCCCAATGCCAGTCTGTTAGCCGCAATTGTACCTGTAATCTTTTCCATAGGCTCAAGAATAGTCTTAAAACTCTTATTAGGAGCAAGCTTAGAAAGACTCTGTGCTGTAGGCAGTTCCAGATTAATACTTACCCTGTCTGCAAGATACCCAGCCCTTGAAAGCAGCTCATCTGGTGCTCCCGGTATAGCCTTAACATGTATATAACCATTAAATCTATACTTAGTCCGTAAAAGCATCAGTGTTTCACATATTCTTTCCATAGTATATGACGGATTCTTCAAAACCCCAGAGCTTAAGAATAATCCTTCAATATAATTACGCTTATAAAACTCTATAACAAGCCTGCATAATTCATCAGGTGTAAATGTAGCCCGCGGCACATCATTAGAGCATCGGTTCATGCAGTATTTGCAATCATACACACAATGATTAGTCATTAAAACCTTTAGAAGCGAAATGCACCTGCCATCAGCACCAAAGCTATGACATACACCGCATGCCACGCTGTTCCCAAGGAAGCCTTTCTTTCCCTTCCTGTCTACTCCACTTGATGTACATGCAACATCATACTTGGCAGCATCTGCCAGAATTTCTAATTTCTCCATAGTTGTAAGATCTGAATGTAATTCGAACATATGTTTATTATAGAAACATATGTTCGGTATGTCAAGCATTTTAATCAAAAAAAATAGAGCCATACCTTATCAGTATGGCTCCGTCTTTTTCAGAACAAATGCATCAACTATTTTCTTTACTGTGGCAATTTCTTCCGAACTGCACATCTTCAATTCATCAATTATATCTATACTAGCTCTATTTCCACGCATATTTCCTAACATCAGATAATCTGGTGTTACATTAAGATAATTACATATATCTACAAACAAAGTTATGCTGCAATTGGTTCTTCCACCTTCAATATTAGAAAGATATGTCTGCGACACACCCAGCTCTTTAGCCATTTCCGTCTGTTTTATACGCATTTCCTTTCTTCTCTGCTTAAGTCTGGGTCCAATATTTATAATTCGTTCTTTCATAACTTCCTCACACGAACTCTTTCAAATTATTGATAAAATTCATTATTATTTCCTGATCTTTCTGAGACATGCTGTCAAATATATAATCAAGAAGCCGGCCTCTGACATCATACAGATTTAAATACATAGATGGGACATAACCATACAAATCGTAAAGTCTTATAAGAACCATTGCATCCGGAAGTTCCTTATTATTCTCAATTTTGCTGTATTTAAATCTTGATATTCCCAGATTATCTGATATAACCTGTTGGTCAGTTATACCATTGACATCTCTAATACATTTTAACATAGAATCCTTAGTTGAATCCTTGTCAATAGATTTAAGCAGTCTGATATACTTTACAGTATCATCTGAAAAATCAGCTATCTTCTTCTCACACATATAAAGAATATGCTCACTCACAACGCCTCTTACATATTCCTTCTTTGATTCTTCACCAAATGTCTCTATTTCTGAAGAAATCACATACCTGCATGGCTTTTCATCGACATCAACTAACATCTTGTCAATATCCGCCCCTGAATCAGAAAATTTTCTGAGGTCAATGCCTGACACCATGCTCCTTCCCGCTTCCCTGTTAGAATACTCTGGTGTAGTCATGCCAACCCGCACAGCCATTTTCGCCTGATCGTAGTCCATTAATTTTCTATATATGCTCATTCTTTTGCAAAATGCTTTGTAACGATCTGTATACTCCATAGCAACCCCTGTACATTAGTATGATTACTATTAAATTTTAGTATACGCACATTCCGCACATATATAGCGTTTGTTGCGAATTAGATTAGTGCAAATGTTTATGTGCAATTAATGATAACATCTTGATTTTATCATATCGGAATAAATTTCTTAGTGTATAGAATAATATTTGTGACAGATAATAAAAATGTTGCATAATATCGCAAAAATACATTTAAGACATTCAAAAGTACAGTTGAGACATAAGCCATTTAAAAATATTTTATATCAAATATAATTAGTAATATCTTAATGAAGGAGGAAAATGTTATGAAGAAAACAATTAAGTCTGCATTAAGCAAAGGCGTTTCTGCCATGCTTAACCGCACTTTAACTTCTGGTGCTAATGCTTCATCAAGCTTTTATTTAAATCAGCCTGTTGAGCCAGCATCATTAAAGAAGTTTAAGAAAACAAGATAATGGTAGAGAAACTTTCTCGCCACATAGCTTTATGGCTTATAAAATCAGGTATACTTGAGAATGATGACATTGATTTATACATATACGCAATACAATATTTATTATTGATTATTAATCCGACAATTATTTTCACAGCGTATTGTATAGCCACTCATAATATAACGATTGGACTAATAGAAATATTTTCGTTTTTGCTCATAAGAAAATATTGTGGTGGTTATCATTGCCAGTCTTCTACGGCATGCCTGATTTTTTCTGCCATAATACTTATTGTGATGGCATGGCTTTCTTCTTTCATTAAGCCATCATTATACATGTTTATTGCACTTATAATTGCTGATATGGAATTAATCATTAAAGGACCAGTAATATCTATTAATCACTCAGTATCAGACTCAGAGAAAAAATATTATCACCATTGCCTTGTAGGTATTCTGGCGGTTTTTAACATCATTATTCTCGCAGCTACTGTCTTACACCTATATAGAACAGCAAGCTGCATATCAATTGTAATTATTTTCTGCTTTATTTCACATATTGCATGCATGACAGAAAAAAACAGGAAGCTGTACTATTAATTCACACATACAGCTTCCTGTTTTCTATATCATAAGCATTATTGATATTGTAAATTCATTTTCATCAAACTGTTCAATGTGGCTTCCATGATATTTATTGACAATCTTATCTATGCTCTTCATTCCATATCCATGTTTTCTGTCAGAATCCTTCTTAATTGAAATGAAATTTCCTCCTATTATTTTAGGTGGAACAGCACATGAATTTACGCATTTGATAAATGTTGTCTCATGCTTTCTCTTAACAACCAGTTCAATATATTTTTCATTAATTTCCTCACATTGCTTCGCAGCTTCATATGCATTCGATAATATATTGCCAAACAATGCCACTATATCTGTGGCAACTATGTCATCAATTGTTCCTGGTCGTATATCCACAACAAATTCTATATTTTCTGTATAACATTTGCTGCTATATTCGCTTATAAGACCGTTTAGTACATTATTATTAGAAAATGTAGTTCTCTTCTTAATATTATACTGTTCCATAATTGAAGTAATATAATCCTTCAAATCACTATTAGTTTCCATACCCAGCATTGTATTAAGATGATTATTCATATCGTGTCTTAATATTTCAAGACTTTCGTTCTTCTCATTCTCAAGCTTATAATATCTTGCATCTGCCTTTTCCTGTTCAAGTTGAATTTTAATGCGTTCATTTTCTGCTTTTCTTTCATTAATTCTTATACTCACCCACAACACTAGTATATCCGATGATACAAGAATAATAGAACTTGCAACCGCCCATACTGTTTCTCTCGTATTTACATTACTCTCAACACCAATGATATAATATGTAATAAAAACTGTCAAAGAAGCAATAAGAGTAACCATCAGTAATAACATTGATAAATCTCCGTTATCTGACACACTGCTTTTATTCTTCATCATAACCATAATCTGAATTAATATAAAATATAGTATTTTACACAGACACAAAACCATGACAATTATCATGGTATTTTTTAGTTCCACATATTTAATTCTCATTATGAATTGTAATACATAAAATATCATTTGTTCTGAAAGAGCCATAATTGCTATGTAAATAACCCCCCAGAACACAGCCGCTCTCTTATTAACATTATAAAGAATATAAATCAATAATATATATGTAAGCAGATTGACCACCGTTACAAAATATATATTCCCCGTCAGAAACACGACAAACATCACAGCATGTCCTGCCATGATAACAAAGCCGGTCACCCACTGTTTATATCTATGTTCATACATCTGCGACATACTCATCCACAATATTATAGCTTCTATAATATGTGCAAATGCATAACTGATTATAATTTCCATATCCACCTACTCCTGCCCTGCCAGATACAGAAGCATTTTCTGCTTGAATGCAGTTCTTTTTTCTCTTGATAAATCTATTGGTTCTTCGATGCCCTTAAGCTCAATATACTTATCAGTAAATCGCTCAACTCTGTCTATATTAACAATGAAGGATTTATTGACAAGAAAAAATTTATCCTCATCAAGAACACTCTGCCAATAAGAAAGACTTTTGAGACTTATGTACGACTGCGTATCTGTTTTGATATATCTTTTTCTAACAAGTGACTCTATGCATATAATCGAATCCTGTTCAATAATTACATTATCACCCTTATATTCAATATTGATTTTCTTGCTCTGACTCTTGCTGCATAATAATAATGCCTTGTGTAAACCGCGCATAATCACAGGTCTTTCCAGTGGTTTATTAATATACCTGAAAACTCCCTCATCCATTGCATCATCAAGATAACCCATATACGAAGTTATTATGAATAACACAATATTCTTGTTATTATTTCTTAAACATTTGCCAGCTTCAATTCCATTAATTCCGTCCATCTCAACATCAAGAAATGCAATGTCAATCTTTTCATTATTCTTAGCTGCTTCATCTCCACTGTTATATTCATAAACCTTATAATCCGTTATCTTATGATCAGCAAAGAATTCATCCACATATTTTCTTATCATATCAATATAAAGCTTATCATCATCACATATTAATATATTCATGCATTATCCTCTTCACTTAACTAATTAATAATTTTATTATATCAAAATGTTTAAAAAAACGACAGAAATTTCTTTCTGCCGTTTCTCTTAACATATATATTATCAATCTAAGAAGCCTGCTCAAACTGTGAATTATAAAGGTCAGCATAGAAACCGTTCTTGGCAAGAAGCTCATCATGAGTTCCCTGCTCAACGATATCACCATCCTTCATAACAAGTATCACATCAGCGTCTTTAATGGTTGAAAGTCTGTGGGCAATAACAAAGCTTGTTCTGCCCTTCATCAGGTTATCCATAGCCTTCTGAATTCGCTCCTCTGTTCTTGTATCAACAGAAGATGTTGCTTCATCAAGAATAAGGATTGGATTATCTGCAAGGATTGCTCTTGCAATTGTAAGAAGCTGCTTCTGTCCCTGTGAGACATTGCTTGCGTCCTCGTTAAGCTCACAATCATAACCGCCCGGAAGAGTCTCAATAAAGTGATGGGCGTTAGCTGCCTTGGCTGCTGCAATAACTTCCTCATCAGTTGCATCAAGCTTTCCGTATCTGATATTCTCCATAATTGTACCCTTATAGAGCCATGTATCCTGAAGAACCATTCCAAATGCGTCTCTTAATTCTCTTCTGTTGAAATCCTTAACATTATGTCCATCAACAAGAATAGCTCCATCATTAACATCATAGAATCTCATAAGCAGTTTAACAATAGTGGTCTTACCTGCACCTGTCGGTCCAACGATAGCAACCTTCTGTCCAGGCTTAACATTTACACTGAAATTCTTAATGATAGTCTGGTTCTCATTGTATCCGAATCTTACATGCTCGAAATCAACCTCGCCCTTAATTCCTTCTGTAGAAACAGGATTCTTAACAGTCTGGTCTTCCTCTTCTTCATCAAGAAATTCAAATACTCTCTCAGAAGCTGCTGCCATAGACTGTACCTGATTGATAACCTGAGCAATCTGCTGGATTGGCTGTGTGAAATTCTTCACATACTGGATAAATGCCTGAATATCACCGATTGTTATAACATTTTTAATAGCAAGAAGACCACCAGTTAATGCAACACATGCGTAACCTAAGTTACCTACAAACATCATTATTGGCTGCATCATTCCTGAAAGGAACTGTGACTTCCATGCTGAACTATAGAGGACATCATTAGTCTTGTTAAATGAATCAACCATATCCTTCTCTTTATTAAATGACTTAACAATCATGTGTCCGCCATAAGTCTCCTCAATCTGTCCGTTAATATGTCCAAGATACTCCTGCTGTGTTTTGAAATATCCCTGTGACTTCTTAACAACAAATGAAACAAGTCCGACTGATATTGGCAGAATTATAACCGCAATAAGTGTCATTAGTGGTGAAATGCTTAACATCATGACAAGAACACCAATCATAGTAGTTAAAGATGTAATGATTGTTGTAATACTCTGGTTAAGTCCCATTCCAAGCGTATCAACATCGTTAGTAATTCTTGATAACACCTCACCATATGTCCTGCTCTCGAAATACTTCATTGGCATACGGTTGATTTTCTCACTGATTTCTTTTCTTAATCTGTAGCAGACCTTCTGTGTAATGCCTGTCATTATCCAGCCCTGTACAAAGTTAAATACTGCACTTGCGGCATACAGACAAAGTACGAATATAAGAATTGTTCCAATCTTTCCAAAGTCAATTCCGCCAGTTCCGCCGATTTTCTTCATAAGGCCTTCTGACAAAGCTGTTGTCGCCTTACCAAGAACCTTCGGACCTACAACAGAAAATACTGTTGAGCATACGGCCATAACTGCAACAAATATTATCGCAATTTTATAGCTTCCAATATATCTTATAAGCTTTCCTATTGATCCTTTGAAATCCTTGGCTTTCTCAACAGGTGCCATTCCTCTTCCCGGAGGTCCCATTCTTCTTTTCGGTGGCATTTTGATATCTTTATTATCTTCCATACTGACTAGGCCTCCTTTCCAAGCTCTTTAGCAGAAAGCTGTGAACTTGCAATCTGCTGATATGTCTCACATGTATTCATAAGTTCTTCATGCGTTCCCTTGCCAACAATCTTACCATCATCCATAACAAGAATCTGATCTGCATGAAGGATTGTGCTGATTCGCTGAGCTACAATAATAACAGTGGCATCAGACACATTTGCAGCAAGCTCCTTACGAAGAATTGCGTCAGTCTTTAAATCAAGTGCTGAAAAACTGTCATCAAATATAAACACTCTTGGGTGCTTTGCTATTGCTCTTGCAATCGAAAGTCTCTGCTTCTGACCGCCTGAAACATTAGTACCTCCCTGTGCTATAGGACTGTCATACTTCTCAGCCTTATTATCAATGAACTCAGTTGCCTGTGCAATCTGTGCTGCCTTAACGACATCTTCATCGCTTGCATCAGGATTACCGAATCTTAAGTTACTTGCAATAGTACCAGAGAAAAGCATTCCCTTCTGAGGCACATAACCAAGCTCACTTCTTAAGTCATGCATAGAAATATTTCTTATATCATGACCATCAATAGTAATGCTTCCTCCTGTAACATCATACAATCTTGGAATAAGATTAACGAGCGTTGACTTTCCACAGCCCGTACTTCCTATAATAGCTGTAGTCTTACCCGGCTCTGCTTTAAATGTAATATCCTCAAGTACGTTTGCTTTAGCACCCGGATACATGAAATTAACATGATTAAACTCAACCACACCCTTTGCAGACTCAATTGTCTCAGGATTCTCAGAGTCTTCTATTGAAGAATGTGTATTAATAACTTCATCTATACGGTCAGCTGCAACCATCGCTCTTGGAAGCATTACAGACATCATTGTAAGCATAAGGAATGACATAACTATGAGCATCGAATATGTTATAAATGCAGTCATAGAACCTACCTGCATAACTCCGGCATCAATTCTGTGTGCGGCAACCCACACGATAAGAACTGATAAACCATTCATAATAAACATCATGCTTGGCATCATGAATGTCATAGTTCTGTTAGTAAAGAGCATTGTCTTAGTAAGCTTCTTATTAGCTTCGTCAAATCTTTCCTCTTCCTTCTTCTCTCTTCCAAAGGCTCTTATTACAGAAAGACCTGTAAGAATCTCTCTTGATACAAGATTGACATTATCGACCAGCTTCTGCATAAGCTTAAACTTAGGCATCGCAATTACCATAAGAAGCATTACAAATGCAATGATAACAGCAACAGCCATAACTATAACCCAGCCCATGCCGGCTCCCGTTCCAACAACCTTTATAATTCCTCCAACACCAAGAATTGGTGCATATAGAATCATTCTCAGCATAATAACCGTAACCATCTGAACCTGCTGTACATCATTAGTTGTCCTTGTGATAAGTGACGCTGTAGAGAATTTGTCCATCTCAGCATTAGAGAATCCCATGACATTAGAATACAGTTTTCCTCTCATATCTCTTGCAACGCCTGCACCAACTCTTGATGCAAGGAAACCTATACATACAGATGTAACCGCCATAAGAAGTGCCATGGCAACCATCTTAAGACCAGCTGCCCACAGATACTTAGTCTGAATAGAATCCATGTCCATTCCTGCCTTGGCATCCATGCTCTTTGCATAAGCAACGCCCATAGACGAAACAAGAGTTTTTCCCATAGTATCAATAGTCTTCTGGAATTCACTTCTCATAGAAAGGATATCATCCTTACTCATAGCCCCTGCACTATACATTGCCTTCACTATCTGTCTCATATCCACACATGTAGTTTCAACCTCATTACCATCTGAATCTTCCATCATCTGTGTAAATGTAGTGAGTTCCACGCCCATAGACTTTCCAATATCTTCTACCGAAACATTGGCAAGCTGTTCTTCACTTACATGCATCTGCTCTGCCATACGGCTCTTGAATGCACTTTCAGTCACTGAAGACATCTGGTTGTTAATTATAAGTGCTGTAAAAAGTGTGTCGTCTAAATCAGTCTTATTCTTAGAACCTTTGACACTTAATTCATAGACATTATCATCTTCATTATAAGAATACGACTGTTCCCACAGCTGTGCTTCTTCCTCTGTCATAAAAAGCTTCGCAGTGTCAAATTCTTCCTTAGTGATCTTTTCTGGCACAGTATGCTCTATGCCTCCATTCTGTATACCTGTATCAATGATATCTGAAGTATACGCAGGAAGCGACAAGTCACACACTGCCTGAACAATAAGCAGTGCAAATACCAGCACTATCGACTTCCAGTATGGCAGCACATTTTTAATAATTCTGCTCATAAACACTCTCCCATCTTTATTGATAAATATTTCCAAAAATCTGCTTTCAATAATAAATAAGCGTTTCTTATATTAACACCGATTTTCATCATAGTAAATTAATGTCAAATGTATTTTTATAAATAATTTATAAAGAATGTTTGAATAATAACAATATATATGTTATTATACGCGCGAACGTCATCCGTTTTTCGGAGATGTATCTTAACAAGCCGGAAGGGCTGCATACCTTTCCGCAAAGGAGACAATATGAATACTATCAATGCAACTCGAACTTCTGCAACGAAGTTCAACACTAAGTACATGGTGGAGCTGGCACTTATGGTTGCGGTCATACTCGTTATGTCACTGACCCCATTAGGCTACATCCGTACCCCTGGACTTTCTATCACCCTTTTAACTGTTCCTGTAGCTGTAGGTGCTATCATCTTAGGACCTGTCGGCGGTTTAATCTGTGGTCTGACATTCGGACTTACAAGCTTTTATCAGTGCTTCGTTGGAGGCGCAATGGGAACTGTTCTTCTCGGAATTAATCCATTTGGTACATTTGTAACAACAGTAGTAACAAGAACTCTTGAAGGCTTCCTTACAGGACTTATATTCAAGGGACTTCACAGTATTAATGGAGTTAAGAAATTTTCTTATTATATAGCAAGCCTCTGCTGTCCTTTACTTAATACTTTATTATTTATGAGTTCACTTGTTCTCTTCTTCTATAATACAGATTATGTACAGGCCTTCGTTACTGCACTCGGAGCTAAGAACCCACTTATATTCGTAGTATTATTTGTTGGTGTTCAGGGACTTATTGAGGCAGGAATCTGCTTTATTGTTGCCAGTGTGGTTTCCCGTGCATTATATGCTGCACTTAAGCTTAACCAGAATTAACCAGTCACTTTGATTGAATAAATCGGACATTAATCAACGGAGGATTAGTTTTGTTTACAGAGATTTCAGTTAATGATATTAATGATTTTAGATTAGGTCATGCTTCCAATAAGGAAGCTGGCACAGGTGTAACTGTTATATATTTTCCAGACGGAGCTACAGCAGGCTGTGACATTAGCGGTGGCGGTCCGGCATCAAGAGAAACACCTCTTACTATGCCTATGACTGCTGACAATCCGATTAATGCCATCGTGCTGTCAGGCGGTTCAGCATACGGTCTTGCCGCATCTGACGGAGTTATGACATGTCTTGAAGAACATGGTATAGGATATAACACAGGCGTTTCACTTGTTCCGCTTGTATGCCAGTCATGCATATTTGATCTTGGATATGGAAGCTCTAAAGTACGCCCGGACAGTACTATGGGATATGAGGCCTGCATTCAGGCACTTATGAAGGCTGGTGTTGTCAATACTGATGCTTCCACCGCTGCCAATTCGGATAGCAGCGAACCCATTCAGGGCTGTATCGGTGCCGGAACAGGTGCGACTGTCGGCAAGATTATGGGAATGAAGCAGGCTGAAAAGTCAGGACTTGGAATATATTCAGTGAAGACAGGCACATTTACAATGACAGCAATTGTTGTTGTAAATGCACTTGGAGATATATCAGATTATGAAACCGGTAAAAAGCTTGCCGGACTTAAGAACGCTGACAGAACCGAGTATGTAAGCTGTGAAGAAGCACTTTATCAGTTCATGGCACCTCGCGATATGTTCACAGGCAACACAACAATCGGTGCGGTTATAACCAACGCTGCATTTAACAAGGCTGAACTTAACAAGATTGCATCTATGGCAAGAAATGCGTATGCACGCTGCATTAATCCAGTCGGCACAATGGCAGACGGAGATACAATATATGCTGCAAGCACTGCAAAACGAGGCAACGGTGAAGCTGTACATGTTGATATCAACTTCGCAGGAACACTTGCTGCCCGCGTTATGTCCGCTGCAATTAAGAATGCTGTAATGAATTCTAAGATATCTGATGAAGAATTTTTAAGCATGGTAAAGTAACACATGAAATAATCCCCGATAAGCTGCTGTTCTGGCAGTCTTACCGGGGATTTTTATATTATCTTTATTTTAACATTTTAATTATTCACAAAGCTTAGAAAATGCATCCGCAACAAACTGTACCTTAGTTCCTATAATAACCTGTACAGATGTCTTTCCAGGTTTCATAACACCAGCAACACCAGCTGATTTAATAACCTTATCATTAACAAGTGTAATATCCTTTACTTCAAGTCTCAGTCTTGTAATACAATTATCTATGCTTGCAATATTCTCTTTTCCGCCACAGCCTTCAAGAATTGTCTTTGCAATTGCTGTATAATCGTCACTTGCAAGTTCAACTTTCTTTTCTGCTTCTATATCATCATCTTCTCTGCCAGGAGTCTTTAAATCCCATTTCTTAATGGCAAATAAGAATACGAAATAGAATACGAAGAATGCTGCTATACCAAGAGGAATTATCAACCATGTCTTCTGTGCTGCCGGAAGAGATGATGAGAATAACAGGTCAGTAGCACCTGCTGAGAAACTAAATCCTGCTCTGAAGCCTAATGCAACTGTAATCATTGTAAATATACCATAAAGAAGTGCATAGATAACATAGAGTCCAGGAGCAAGGAACATGAAACCAAATTCAAATGGTTCTGTAACACCACAGATAAATGCACATAATGCTGCAGAAGCAACAAGTCCTATAGCTACTTTTTTCTTAGCTGGCTTTGCACATTTAATCATAGCTAAAGCTGCACCAGGAACACCAAACATCATACATGGGAAGAAGCCTGACATATACATTCCAAGACTCCATGAAACATCACTTGATGTTTGTCCTGCCCAGAAGTGCTGTAAATCTCCAAGTCCGATAGTATCAAACCAGAATACGTTGTTCAACGCATGATGTAATCCGGTAGGAATTAACAATCTGTTCAAGAATGCATAGATACCTGCACCAACAATATCAAGCTTTACAATTGCCTTACCAACGCTTACTAATGCGCTGAACAGTAATGGCCATACAAATAATAACACAACAGATACAAGAATTGATACTACTCCTGAAACAATTGCTACGCATCGTTTTCCACTAAAGAAAGATAACCAGTTTGGTAATTTTGTATCTTTAAACTTGTTATAACACATAGCACCGATTATACCAGCAAGAATACCAATAAATGGATTCTCAATCTTGTTAAATGCAAGAGTTTTAGTTGCACTGTCTGCTATAGAAGGTATAATTACTGTAACAAACTTTGTAGAAAGAAGTGTTGTCATCATAAGCCACGAAGCAAGTGCCGCAATTCCTCCGGTACCATCATTTTTATCTGACATACCTACACCGACACCAATTACAAAAAGGATTGCCATGTTATCAATTAAAGCTCCACCAGCTTTTACAAGAAACAGACCAATCATATCAGCTGCGCCCTGAATATCTCCACCCTGCACAGCTTCTGGACACAGCATATAACCGATACCCATAAGGATACCACATATAGGCAGTACTGCCACAGGAAGCATTAACGCTTTTCCCAGTTTTTGAAGAAATTTCATACTTTTCTCCTCCTTTAAATCATTATTAATCGGGGTTATCCCAATCACGCGCATTGTGAAATCCTGAGTAATTATGATATTTTCAGAACTTCATCATCAATAGATACCTCACCCTCCTTTATTAGATTAATTTTATTATAATCGTCGGTATTGCATATAAGGACTGGTGTAATCGTATCCAATCCTGCCGACTTTATTTTTTCAAGATCAGCCTCTAAAAGTAAATCACCCTTTTTTACCTGCTGACCACCTGAAACATGTGAAATAAATGGTTCTCCCTTGAGCGTTACCGTATCCAGCCCAATATGTATCAGTAATTCTGTTCCCTGACTGGTTGTCATTGTCACAGCATGAAGAGTATCAAACACCATTGAAATCTCACCATCTGCCGGAGCATATATCTTTCCTTCAGAAGGGATTACTGCAAATCCATCTCCAAGAACCTTTTCTGAAAATGTTGGATCTGAAACTTCAGTAATTGGCACCACTTTTCCTTTACATGGAGAATAAATAATATTATCCTTTGACTTTCCTTTGAAAAAACCTAGCATATTATCTCCTTTCCATCAATATATACTCTCTTAATATTCAATTCCTCATCAATAAGCACGAAATCTGCTTGTTTTCCTACAGAAATACTTCCGACTTTATCATATATACCAATTTCCTTTGCCGGATTCTCTGTTGCACACATAACAGCTGTTTCTAATGAAATCCCTGCTTTTTTAACGACATATCGAAGACAATCCATTAAATTAGTTGCTGATCCGGCAATTGTTCCATCATGTAATGTTGCCAGATTACCTTTTACCACTACAGGCTGTCCTCCAAGAGTATATTCGCCATCCTCTAATCCTGTTGCTCTCATGCTGTCACTGATTAGTATTATGCGTCCCGCACCCAACATAGCAAATGTTGCCCGTATTACTGATGGATGAATATGAACTCCATCACATATCAGTTCTGCATGACATTGATATGAATCTCTTACTGCACCTATAACACCAGGATTTCTATGATTCATAGGGGGCATTGCATTGTATAAATGTGTTGCATGAGTTACACCATGTTGAATTGCCTCCATCGCAGTATCATAATCCGCTGCTGTATGAGCAATCGACACCACAACATTATCTTTTACTTTATCTATGAAATTCATCGCACCCGGCTCTTCTGGTGCAATATCAACAATCTTTATTAAATCATGTGCAGCTTTCTGGAGTTCACAGAAATACTCATAATTACAATGCATAATATTCTCTGCTGCCTGTGCACCCTTTTTTTGTGGACTTATAAAAGGTCCCTCCATATTAATTCCTACCAGATGGGCTCCACCATTATATGAATACTCTCCGGCATTCTTCATAACTTCAACAAGTTCTTCCTTAGCTATCGTCATGGTTGCCGGACATATACTCGTCACTCCGACAGAAGCCTCATACCGCGAAATTATATCAAGTGCCTCTTTAGTTCCATCACACATATCTGCGCCTTTGCATCCATGAAAATGAATGTCAACAAGTCCTGGAATCATCTTAAGTCCTGTAGCATCTACTACTTCATTGTCAACATAATCAGGGGCTTCCAGCACTTTGGTGAATGTGCCGTTATCTACAACGACATCTCCCTTAACAAATACATTATCCTGTGTATAAACATCAGCATTCTTTATAATCATATCTTCACAACTTTCTATTCACCAAGTTAATATGCTTTAATAAATCTTACTAAGAGCTGCTTCATCTGCTACCAGTGTTACATCATTATGCAGCTGCAGAACTGATGCAGGAACATATGGTGTAATATGTCCAAAAAAGGCTTCTTTCACAATCTGTGCTTTATCTTCTCCACTTGCAACAACCAGAATCTTCTTTGCCTGCATTATTGTCTTGATTCCCATTGTGTATGCCTGTCTTGGAACATCTTCTGCTGATTCAAAAAACCTCTTATTAGCTTCTATTGTAGATTCTGTTAAATCAACACAATGAACCTGTTTTTCAAATGAATCTGATGGTTCATTAAATCCTATGTGTCCATTATGACCTATTCCAAGAAGTTGTAAATCAATACCACCAAGAGACTTAATCAGTTCAGAATATCTGTTACATTCTTTTTCCGAATCCTGCTCCATTCCATTAGGAATATGAGTATTATCAACTGATATATTCACATTATCAAATAAATTCTTATGCATAAAATAATAATAACTCTGATCATTGTCCTGACTGAGTCCCTTATACTCATCAAGATTAATAGTCTTAACTGCTGAAAAATCCAAGTCACCTTTTTTATACCATTCTACTAACTGCTTATATAACCCAACTGGCGTTGAACCAGTCGCAAGTCCAAGTACACATTCCGGCTTCATAATAATCTGTGCTGATATAATATTAGCTGCCTTTCTACTCATATCAGCATAATCTTTTGCTTTATATATTTTCATCACTTATCACTCCATTTCACATATTCTGCTACGAACACCAAGTACCATTGATGGCGATACACTAAGCTCATCTATACCCATCTTAATAAATCTCTCTGTAAGAGTAGTATCTGCTCCAAGTTCTCCACAGATTCCTACCCATTTACCATGCTTATGTGCACCCTGTACGGTCATCTCAATCATCCTGAGAACTGCCTCGTGATGCGGATTATAAAATCTGTCTAATCTGTTATTCTGCCTGTCAATTGCAAGTGTATACTGTGTAAGGTCATTAGTACCTATACTAAAGAAATCTACAAGCTCTGCAAGTTCCTCACTTAGCATAACTGCCGCTGGTGTCTCTATCATAATTCCCTGCTCTGGAATCTCATATGGAATATTCTCATTCTCCAGTTCCTCTGCCACCTCAGCAACAATCTTCTTAATACTTACAACTTCTTCCACAGAAATAATCATTGGATACATTATAGATAAATTACCATATTTAGCAGCTCTTAATAATGCTCTCAACTGTGTTTTGAATATATCCGGCTGCTCCAGACATATTCTTATGGCACGATAACCCAACGCAGGATTATCTTCCTTGCCAAGTCCAAGATAATCTGCTTTTTTATCTGCCCCAATATCAAGTGTACGAATAACTACTTTTTTATCAGCCATCATCTGTAATACCTGACGATATGCATTAAACTGTTCTGTTTCGTCCGGAAGTTCATCTCTTCCAAGATACAGAAACTCACTTCTGAATAATCCTATTCCTTCAGCATCATTTTCTAATACATAAGCAACATCAGATACATTTCCAATGTTCGCATAAAGGTTAATCTTTCTGCCACTCTTTGTGACTGACTCTCTTCCTTTATAATTAGCAAGCAGCTTTTTCTGTTCCTGTTCCTTCTGCTGGGCTTCCTTAGCCTGTGCTATCTGATTCTCATCCGGATTCAGGTAGAAAATTCCATTCTGACCATCTACAATTGCATTAACTCCATTGGGTAAGGATTCTAACTCAATTGGTACACCAATTAATGCTGGAATATTCATCATTCTTGCAAGAATTGCTGTATGGGAATTAGCCGAACCATGTACGAGCACAAATGCTAAAATCTTATTCTTATCCATCTGTACAGTTTCACTCGGTGTCAAATCATCTGCCACAATAATTGATGGCTCTGTGTTTTCCCAGTCAGGCTGCTCTTCACCGCTCAAATTGCTCACCAGACGATTAGATATATCCTTTACATCCGCTGAACGTGCCCTCATGTAATCGTCATCCATATTAGCAAACATGTCAGCAAAATTATCTCCTGTTATTGACACCGCATATTCTGCATTAACATTCTCATTGCATATCATATTATGAATGGCATCCTGATAATCTTCATCTTCAAGCATTATCTGATGCACTTCAAATATCTCTGCATTAACTTTACCAACCTCCTTTAATGCTTTATCATACAGCCTGGCAAGCTGTTGAAGCGTCTTTTCTTTAGCTTTGTCCAGACGCTTTAATTCTTCATCAACATTCTCAACATGTACACGCTTAATCAGACTTTCACTTTTCTTTAGAACATTAACTGGTCCGATGGCAGTACCCTTATATACTGATTTTCCAATATATTTCTCCATATTCTACCCTCTCAGATTCTAATAATAAACATTCCCCAGATATACAAATATTTATTATATTAACTAAAATGTACTAATTTCCATGTATTAAATTGTCGTTCGCTTTATTATGTTTACATATTAACAATTTTTTAACAAAATGTCCAGCATTATTTGTCACATTTTAATAAATTGTGTATTTTTATTGATACATTGCAGATTAAAAGGCAATAAAAAAGACTAACCAGCCAGTGTAATTTATAATACAACGCTGATTAGTCCATATTAGTATTTCTATCTGTCCGCATTTTTCAACTTATGATTAACAGCCATCGCAACCACACCAAGTAACACAATGAAAAGAGAGATAAACTGCGATGTAGAGAATATTCCGACCTCACCTCTGTAATCGTTTCTTAAGAACTCAATTGCAAATCTTCCAAGTCCGTAGGTTATGCAATATAAGAATCCAATATTACCTGCTGCCATATGCTTTCCGGTAGTTTCCTTACCGTCAGCCTTGCGCTTCATAACAGCAGTATAAGAAAACTTAGCTGCTATTATCATAAGAAACGCCATATTAAGAAAATCTGCCCCCGATGATATAAGCTGTGTAGGAATCAGTTTAACTCCTGATGGTGCAAGTGAACCAGCCGGGAAAACAACTCCCCAGGCTGCATCTGTCTGTCTTCCGTAACAGCACCCTGCAAGGAAACAGCCGATTCGCCCAAAGCCCTGTGCCAGCGCTATCTCCGGCATTACCAGGTCAAAATACTCAAGGAATGATAACTTCTTAATCTTTACATATATAAGGTTACACAGCACACCTGCAATAAGTCCGCCATAAACAACGAATCCCGATGAGCCAAGCACACCTATAGGATCTTCTATAAAATCCTTAAAGCTCACTATTATATACAACAGCTTTGCTCCGAGAAATCCCGATACTCCCGCAATTATCGCAATATCAATAAGAGCCTCCTCTTTCATTCCCATTTTCTTAGCCCTGTACTCGCCAACAAGCAGTGCCAGCACAAAACCTATGCCAATCATCAGTCCATAACCGTGAATTACGAACTTTCCTATATGAAATAAATCTGTCTTCATAAAATCAATCTTCCTTTCTGTCACCTGTGAACCAATCCTACATCAGTCCCAGCTTTTCCTTAACCATCGCAAGTCTTCTGTCAAATTCCGCATAAAATGCCTTATCATCAGCACATCCGGCATATGTCGTCATGTAGAACACTCTTAAGTTAAATGTATTAAGAATCTTCACATTATCCTCTGAAAGTCCCGGTAGTGCCGCCTGAAGCTGCTTCACATACTCATGCCATCTGACAATATAAGAATCATACTCCGCAAGTCCCTCGATGCCAAGCCATTTTTTCAGTTTAATCTTCGATAGATTATCCTTATTACACTCGCCCTTCTGCACAATATATTTAAAATGTGTCTCATCCTCCCAGTATCTTCCAAGTGGGAACATTCTGCATATTCCCGGTCTTATCGTATGTATATTGCACAGATTATCTTCACGAAGAAAAGCACATCTTCCGTCTGATTTCTGCATTTTTAAATTAGGCATAATAATACCATCCACAACATTTAACTCAAGCTCGTTCATCGTAAGCTGTTCAAATGTTTTCCCTAATCCGATTGTGAGCTTGTAACAGTCATATGGGTCAAGCACAATCGTACTTCCCATATTCTGACAGCATACAGTCTGACAGCCCTTACACGAGTTAGTATCAACACGCACAAGGTCATTCTCAGTATACAGCTTACCATCCGATATATCTTCTAATGAAACATTTCTTAACATTATTCAATCCTTTCAAACGTGTACAAAAGATTATAAATCTTCACGCACATATTTACTTCACATGTAACTATAGTAAAAAATATGTATCAAATCAAGAACATTTTACTCCCATTTTTCGCCATAATGTGCTAAAATACATTCTTGTATATTTATTTTAGGAAATCTTATATTGAGAAAGGATTAAGAAAAATGAAAGATAAGATTGTTACATTTGGTGAAATTATGCTTCGTCTCTCTCCTGAGAACAACGCAAGATTTACTCAGTGCAATGCATTTGAGGCTGTTTATGGAGGTGGAGAAGCCAATACTGCTGTGTCCCTTGCTAACTTTGATGTTGATGCTAATTATGTAACAAAGCTTCCAAAACATATAATCGGACAGGCTGCAATCAACTCACTCCGTCAGTACGGCGTAGGCGTAGACCATATCGTGCGTGGCGGCGACCAGATTGGTATCTACTTCCTTGAGAAGAAGACAAGCCAGCGTCCAACTAACGTTATCTATAACAGAGCAGGTTCTGCATTTGCGCTTGCTACTGCTGATGACTTTAATTGGGACGAAATATTTGACGGTGCAACATGGTTCCATTTTTCAGGAATCACACCTGCAATCTCTGATGAGATGACTAATATCTGTATCACAGCCTGCCAGAAGGCTAAGGAAAAAGGCATGACTGTAAGCTGTGACTTAAACTACAGAAGCAAGCTCTGGTCAAGCGAAAAGGCATGTGAGGCAATGTCTCGTATATGCCAGTATGTTGATGTATGTATCGCTAACGAAGATGACGCTATCGGTATCTTCTCTATGAATCCTGCCGATGCTAATGGCGAGGAGAAAAATGCTTACATTGCCAAGGAACTTATGAAGAAATTCCCATTCAAGATGGTTGCTTCAGTATGGAGAACAGAAACTTCTATCACAACATTTAAGCTCCAGTCAATGATTTACACAGAAGGCAAGGCTTACTACAGCAAGGAATTTTTCATGCACATTCTTGACTACATCGGTGCCGGAGACGCTTACTGCGCTGGTCTTATCTACAGCCTTATCAACAACTTTGACCCTCAGAAGGCAGTTGAATTTGCTAACGCTGCAAGCTGCTTAAAGCATACTGTAAGTGGAGATTACAACTTAGTTACAGTTGACGAGGTTATGAAGCTCGCTTTCTCTGACGCTGGTAACGAAGTTCAGAGATAATTTTATTATTCATATAAAAAACTTAAAGGCAGTTAATCCCTTATATAAGAATTAACTGCCTTAGTTTTTAAGTCCATTTCATAATCACTCTTTTTCCCCGGCAACAATCCTGCCCTCATAAATCTCAATTATCTCATCTGACAGCATTTCAAGTTCTTCCTTGTCATGGCAGGCAATTATAATAAGTGCTCCTCTCTTTTTCTGCTCCTCAAGTATCTTGCGAACCTGTTTTGCACCCGCTTCATCGAGCGCATTTATAGGCTCATCAAGAATTATGATATCAGGTTTTTCCATAAATGCCGCTGCTATTCCAAGCTTCTGCTTCATTCCAAGTGAATATTTTTTATAGGTTCTCTTATCGTCAGGATCCAGTCCCACCTGCTCCATTGCATGTCTTATATCTTCAATTTCAATCTTATTCTTAATACATGCCAGCATCTCAAGGTTCTTCAATCCCGTATATTCCGCCACAAACGAAGGATTCTCTATAAGAATTCCTATGCTTGGTGGAAATGTAAAATCTTTTCCCAGTATTTTCCCATCAATCTCAATTTCACCCTTCACTTTTATAAGCCCGCTTATAGCACGCATAAGCATGGTTTTTCCAGAACCGTTCTTTCCCTTAAAACCATATACCATGCCACTTTCAAGTTCAAGATTAACATTATCAAGAACTCTTGCTCCTTTTATATCTTTACACACATTTCTTAATACAACCCTCATACACTATATCTCCTTTGCATTTAATATATCCATCCTGCTGACATATATATATCCTGCTATTATGGATATAAGTATTATTACAACATCAGCAATCATCATATGAATACTGTCTGTTCCTCCAGCAGTATATATATTATTTCTCATACACATAAGACCATTGAATACCAGTAATACATTTCCTGAAAATATCGTTATTATCATTCCTGTTGATATAAGTAAAAGTGCTATTACAGACGAACATATCATTGATAAAAACATCTGCACCAGTGCTATGGCAAATAATGAAAGCAACGGAAGAACCAGACTCATAACCACTATTTCACCTGCTGCCACATTTGTTACATTCTCTGGATATCCATATATACGAAGCACTTCCATATGCACATCCAGTCCCGGTTCATATCCATGAATTACACTTATAATTACAATTAATATATCCGTCAACGCTGTCATATATAAAGCACTTGCAAAACACCACATAACTTTACCTGCAAACCATTTGCCAATGCTTCCACATCTGATTATTATCTGCATACCCACACTGCTAAAATCCCTGACACAATAGTTTCCTACAATAAATACAATGCCAAGAACCATAAACAGATACTGTTCTGATATATAAAATTCTGCCATATTGTCTGGTTTAATTATTCTGCTGCCCCTGTAAAACACCTGAAACAAATCCCCCACTGATACCTGACCTGTATATCCATGTGAACCGGTTTTTCTTCCCAGACTCATATCAGCAATAATTACCAGTGCAGCTATTACAACAGTCGATATTATGTATAAATATTTTCTTTTAAATATCCCACGCGCTATATCATTTTTTAAAATATTCCAAAACATCATCGGTTTCTCCTTAAACTGTCACATTTTCCCATCAATAATATAACCATAAGCAGTACAGCCACTATCACAGCCATATACACAAGACTGCTGTATCTCCATCCATTCTGGTATACCCTGTATGTTATAAATGTTTTCAGCACTCTGGCATTTCCCTGCTCAACCAGCATATACAGATTAAGTACTATGCATATAAAATATCCGGCAATCCAGCTATGTATATATCTGTGTATTATCATCAGCATTTCCATGTTTATAATCATCATTAAAATTAATGTTATGAAAATTCCTGAAAACACTGTGATAAACTTTGTGTCTGTAAGATATGCTCCATAAACTCTCTTTGCCATCGCATTTTTTGACTGCCAGTTATCAATAATTCCATGTGTCGATACAACACCGCCTATAAACACCCAGACAGCCATAATAACTACATATAATACAATCCTGCCAATTCCCCCACCAATTACAGAAATGTAAAAATTTCTTATATTAACATACCTCACCATTCTGTTATCATCATACATTCTTCTAAAATACGATATTAAAAGAACCATAATAACAGGAATTGCTATATAAGGAACAACCCTGTAATTATATGTAATAATAAAATCTTTCACGCATGTGACGCCCTTTGCCTTTCTTGCTGCAAATGCAAATTCACACACAAATAATGAAACTAAAATAACAACAGCATACAATGATATGTTTTTCCACTCCGGTGGTCTTTTCCAGATTCTCCACTTCATAAAATCCCCCTTTATTAATTATTCAATAGAAAATACCATTCTTCTCTCTAATGGATACTGTGACATAACTATGTAAACATCAGACTCTGCATATCTCTGTCTGCTATTAACCATCCATGCATCCTTATACTTTATGTTGGTTACAAATTGTACTCTCTGTGTTTCACCTGATGCCACTGTCTTAATATCAGTATTCATCCTTTCCAGAGAGTTGCTGTCACCATTAAATTCTGTACAATAGATAAATAATGATGCCAGACGGTTTATGCTTACAGCCTCCTGTCCGTTATTTTTTATATCAACAGTAAATACAAGATAATCTGAATCGTCTTTTCCTTCTGAAAATATTCCAAGCTGTTCTTTTGTGTAATCTTTTAAAATACCTGCCCTGTCATACATTTTGCATGATACCGGTGAGATACTCACATCTGCTGTAATAATATCCGCTATGTCAGGTGTATAATTAATCCATTCTCCATATCCGCATTTTTCAATCTTTTTGAATGGAAAAATCGTATTAATTCTGATTGTAAGCACAAGCCATACTGCCAGAACAACTACTGCACATACTATCAATGCAATTTTCTGCTTTCTTTCCTTTCCCGATAATCTGTCATTATAAAACATCCATTTTCACGCCCCTTACCATAAAATGCACATATCCGCATAAAACAAGCACAACAAACAATATGCATAAAGAAACTAATGTTGTTGGCGAACTCTGTGGAACATAAAACACCTTCTGTATTGCAAGCCCTCTTATAACCGGATTACCCGAATATGCAACCAGCCTTCCCGATACTATACATATAAGAAAAGGCAGCGATAATACAACAAATCTGTTATTAGCATATAATGACAGTGATAATGCCAGTCCCGCTATAAGTCCTGCAAATACAAATATCAGTGCCATATATACAATGCAATATGCAATCACATTTTTAACAGCAAGATTCATAAACAATGCCTTATAATTCGGCAGCTGATACCAGTCATAATTAATTACCGGAAACATTGTCATTGTAAGCATAAGATTAAGTAACAACGGAAATACTGCTGAAACCCCGGCAGTCATAAACACCGCTACAGATTTGGCTGCCAGATATTCTCTTTTTTCACCTCTTACAGCTATATTCTTAAGTATTCCGGACTTCCTGTCTGTGTAAAATGATGCTGCATACGGAATAGTTATTAATAAAAATACCACCATCTGATATATATTAATCTCTGGATTAATCATTCCACCCATCCAGCTTTCCGTAACATTTCCAACAACAGAAGACGCAATATCCGGATGATATCCGTCAAATATATGACTGACTGATGGTATAACTTCTAATACAAAATGTGCCAGTCCCAGCAACCCTCCTAATAACATTGCAGTTTTAAGTTCTTTCCCATGAAAAGCTCTGTAAAGTTCTATTCTTATCATTCGCCCCATATACATCACCTTCTTACTCAATATTAAACTTTATAAAGTTTTCCCCGTTAGCGACCTGCTGAACCCCTAAAAGGCTTAACCTCAGATAAATATTGTCATAATTAATATCGTCAGTGTCTGTCGCAACATTTCTGCCATTCTCATTTCTATAATATTTTTTTACTATCTTGTCCGGCTCAACCATACATAAAACTATATTGCGGTGTTCCCCAGACTTAAGTGTCATATTTCCATAATCTGCACCTATTGATTCTGCATAATCATAAAATATTGATTCACATATACTCAATCTGGTAATCTCCCCATTCTCCCTGTCCAGACTATATGGCTTTATTCCAGCAATATTAATTGCAGCTTCTGAATCTGAGTTATTAACAAGTTCTGCCGATATCATAAAAATCTTAGTACCAACTCCATCATATCTGCTGTCAAATGTCCCGTCTGCTTCATTGTATGTGTTAGTAAATCCTGCTTCTCTTGAATTAATCTTTTTTATCCATTCTATAAAATTACTGTCTGTACCACCAATTTCTTTATACGCATCCATATTATCAGCCAGTATAGCCTTATTAACCTTTATACTAATATTATAGTTTAAATGTGGACTTGTCAGAATTGTTCCCTCTTTAGAATAATCATCTATAATTACTGCGTCTGATGGCAACTTCATAACATCCTCTTCCATAATATATTCACGATTCATCTCAATTCCACTAGTCTGCTCAGTTTCAGTCTCCGTCTGCTGTATATCCGTATAATCTTTATAAGAAACTCCACAACCTGATATACATGTGATACTTATCAATGATAAAAATATGCCAACAAGCCATTTCTTTCTCATAAAACCCCTCCCTTTTTTTGATTTAATCGCACTTGCTTTTCTATATTTATATACGAAATCATGCGGAAAAAAGTTTGGCAGTTTTATCAGTTATAACTGATAAAATATTTTTAATTTTGCATTCTATAAGTTATAACTGATTAAAATCAAAAAAGGATTGGAGACTTCTCACAATCTCCAATCCTTCTAAATCATCATATATTCATTTCCTAAAGCTTATCCCCATACTTCTTCAGCAATTTCTTTCACGAGCTTTAACTTAGCCCACTGTTCTTCCTCTGTAAGCTTATTTCCTATCTCGCATGAAGCAAATCCACACTGTGGGCTCAGATACAGTCTGTCAAGAGGAACATATTTTGCCGCCTCATGAATTCTGTTAATAACAAGTTCCTTATTCTCAAGCGCTGGTGTCTTAGTTGTAACAAGTCCAAGAACAACCTTCTTGTCCCCGGATACCTTTGCTAATGGTGCAAATCCGCCTGAACGCTCATCATCATATTCAAGATAATAAGCATTAACATTTTCCTCACCAAAAAGCAGATCAGCAACGCTGTCGTATGCACCTGAGCTGAAGAATGTTGAATGATAGTTACCTCTACACACATGTGTGTTGATAAGAAGATCTTCTGGTGCAGCAGCTACAACCTCGTTGTTTAACTTAAGCATAAGCTTCTTGTACTCTTCAAGAGCCTCACCGCTTCTTCCTGTAAGTGCAACAGCAAGTTTGGGATTGACCATTCCGCCCCATACACAGTCATCAAACTGGAGATTTCTACAACCTGCTGCATATATTTCAGCAACAAATTCATTGTAAGCCTTAATTACATCATCTGCAAATGCTTCCTCTGTTCCGTAGATTGCAAGTGTATCTGCTAAAAGCTCTGCACCTGTAAAGTATGCATAGAACTGTCCCGGTGAAGGAATTGTCTGCTTGGCAACAGTGTTCTCGTCCTCTAATGCCTTAATGAATTTAAAATGTTCAACAAATGGATGGTTCTTTACTGATATTTTTCCAACCATATATGTATCATCAATCATTGCTGCTTCTGCGTCAAATGTTGTATTGCCGTCAACTGTCTTTCTATGCTCAACTCCGTTGAAACCCCACATAAAATCAAGATGCCATGTAGATCTTCTGAATTCTCCATCAGTTATAACATGATAACCAAGTTCTTTAACCTTTGCTACAAGCGCTCTTATGCAGTCGTCTTCAACTGCTGTAAGCTCTGCCTTGTTAATCTTTCCGCTCTCATAATCAGCTCTTGCCTTCTTTAATCTTTCTGGTCTTAAAAAGCTTCCCACATAATCATATCTGAAAGGTGTATGTAATTTACTCATGTGTATCCTCCTGTTATAAATCAATTGTAAGGATAATTGTATCAGATATGATTTGACATTTATAATACATTTTAATTGTGGTTAGCCATATCTTTAAACTATGTCTAGTTTTGCTTTATGACCTTATTTACAGGTGTGTTCACATACTGAAAGAAGCCGTTATGGATCCATCCTTCTGATAAGACCATAAAATAAGGCAGCCCCGCATAGCTGATATGATACCTCTTAAGTAGACATGGTAAATAACCAAAATCTATTTAAGGGGT
>OBYC01000082.1_pt1 | contig 114402 bp, 107 predicted proteins | sample 1550651 | NCBI WGS metagenome assembly OBYC01 (sample SAMEA2580181, study PRJEB22360) | human gut metagenome | biome: human gut; feature: human-associated habitat; material: faeces | place: Denmark | collected 2008/2010
GAGCTGTCCTTAGTACGAGAGGACCGGGATGGACGGACCACTGGTGTATCTGTTGTCGACCAACGGCATGGCAGAGTAGCCAAGTCTGGAAGGGATAAACGCTGAAGGCATCTAAGCGTGAAGCCCCCCTCAAGATGAGATATCCCTCACATAAGTGGGTAAGATCCCTTGAAGACTACAAGGTAGATAGGGCAGAGGTGGAAGTGTGGCAACACATGGAGCTGACTGTTACTAATCGGGTGAGGGCTTGACCAAGAATCGCAGGAAGAATGAATCTCAAGGAAATGTCAACATGTATGTAGTTTTGAAGGTGCAAACCTTTATTCCTCCTTAGCTCAGTCGGTAGAGCATGCGGCTGTTAACCGCAGTGTCGTTGGTTCGAGTCCAACAGGGGGAGTTTTGGCTCCATGGTCAAGCGGTTAAGACACCGCCCTTTCACGGCGGTAACAGGGGTTCAAATCCCCTTGGAGTCATTATGTAAGATTTCTTACATATAATAAAAAGTGAATATGGTGCCATAGCCAAGTGGTAAGGCAAAGGTCTGCAACACCACAAACTAAGGAGTCAAATAATATATCTATTCCTCCTTAGCTCAGTCGGTAGAGCATGCGGCTGTTAACCGCAGTGTCGTTGGTTCGAGTCCAACAGGGGGAGCTACAAACCCAATAATTGTGCAAAATAACTAAATACGGCGCAGTAGCCAAGTGGTAAGGCAATGGTCTGCAACACCAGTATTCACCGGTTCAAATCCGGTCTGCGCCTCTTAAAAAGCCCAGAAAATCAAGGTTTTCGAGGCTTTTTCTTTTTTCAAAATCCTATAATTCTGTCTAAAAAAATAAGGTGGCAAAATTATAGGAAAGAAAAAGTTCACAATTTTTTCTACAAGTCCATTTTTCCATAATCCAATTCCCTTTTTTAAAAAATTAATTCTAAAATATAAGTTTTCATGCTTTAATATTTATAGATATGTCCGCCAAAAACCGTTAAAAACCTTATAAAATCAAGTAAAATCGTTTCGTAAGGTGGACGATAAGGTGGCAGAATTTTGGTTGTTACAGCCTGTGCCATCATACTGTAGACAACCATTACCTCTGTTAAGCGGATGATTTATGCAATCATAGCATCAATTAAACTTACCTTACGTTCACTGTCTGTATGAACATAAGTACGCATGATCACCTCATAGTTATCGCCAATGATTTCAGCAGCTTCCTTTATTTCTCCCATATTGTGAGTCTGCCGGATCAGATTTGTTGCAAAAGTGTGCCGTAGTGCATGAAGATTATATTCTGGAATCTCAGCACGCTTACAAATTTTCTTTAGCGTATTGGCTAAATTTTGGATTGTAGGGCTGACACCATTTTGCGTAGATAATATCAAATCTGGAAAAACCCGATTTTTATCGTATAGCTCCATCATACATGATAGTGAAAATTCAGCTTCCTTGTTTAATGGAATAGTCCGTAAACTATTTGGGTATTTTGGAGGAGTCAAAATCATTTTAGTCTTTTTTTTGGAACCGGCCTCTCTGTTTTTAACCCTGCTAAGCGTATGTGTGATTTTAATGCCACGCCGTCCTAAAAAGGGCACGATAGAAGATTGACCTAATGCAAGCAATTCACCACCACGTAAACCTGTGTTTAAAAGGAATACAATGGCAGGACCATATCTATACAAATAGCGTTCATTTTTATTTGGACTGGGTTCCATTGCAATTTCTTTTATGATCTGCTCATGTTCTGGTGGGATGATTGAGATTTCCTTTGTTTCTACAGGAAGAACGGATTCTTCCGGCATTATCACCCGATTTAAAATATCAGAAAAGTTTTTTGGCAGTTCGCCGAGAGAAATTGCTGTTTTAATCATTGCAGACCAAAATAAGTAAATTTTCTTTAATGATGAATAACTCAGGATTTCCTTTTTAGCATTAATCGTTGCTGTAATATCATCAGCAGTCAGATTAGAAAATGTTTTGCTAAAAGCATCCGTATCTTTTAAATGATTTTCGTATGTTTTTTCTAATCGATCCAGGCTGGTTTGTTTGAATTTGCCAGCTTCAACCATGAGACTTTTGCGGAATAAGTATTTGTTCGCATAGTCCTGTACTTTGATGTTTGAAGTAATTGCGTCTTGTATTGCGACTTTTATCTTCCAGTCATCTAATAATGCTTTCGCTTCTCCTTTGGTAGGAGCATTAAACTCCTTGTCCGGTAGCCCTTTTTTTCTATATCGGGCAGTCCAACCTCCTCTCTTATTTGGAAATAGTGATCCATCCCCTTTGGATCTTCTTTTTTGTTGTGTACCTTTCGTTGTTCTCGCCATGAATAGTTCCCTTTCTTTAATGAGATATTCATGCCAAATCAGGTATAAGGTCTATTTTAATATAGCCAAGCCTGATTGACAATAACTTTCTAAAGGGCCTAAAAGAATATTTGCTTTCCTATGTTTTTCTTGAGAAACTCCTGAATAGAAGCTGGTGAAGTAAAATATTGCCGCCCAACTTTTGTAACGGGAAGAATTCCACTGTCAAGAAGTTCCCTGGTTTTTGTTTTTCCAATGCCGAGCATGGATGCTATCTCCTGAACGGAGTATGCTTTAAAGAGATTGTCTGTTTCACTCAATATAATCACCTCTATAAATTAGATTAATGAAAGAGTAGACATATCAGGAAACCGTTTCCTATGCCATGTTTCATGCACGTATGAGGTGTTACTATGTAATCATCAAGCTGCAGGCGTGCATTTATGCGACACTATCTGCAGCACCTATATACATTTCCTGATAAGGTATAAAATTATCAAGGTACAATAGCGTAAGACTTGGTTTTGTCTTAACAATTTCATTAAGTAATTAACTGAGATTTTTTCAGATTGAACAGATTATGTACTTTTTATTAAAAATTTTTCTATAAACTTGAAAAAAGAGAGATGGGATACGTGATATTTCAATATTCTAATTGAAGTCATATATGCAAAGCATAGTATTTAAAAACATACAATATATTGTGCATGAAGATTGACATATACTATATCATGTGCTACTATACTGCTATAGTTAATTTTATGCGTACCCATAGGGGGAGTTTTGGATTTGTATAAATCCGAAGACTCAAGGAGAGCAGTAAGGCTGCTTATTCCGCATAAGTTGTTTATGATTGTATAAAGTGTCACTATCTGTCCTTATGGGGCAATAGCGGCACTTTTGTTTTTTCGGTAATATTATCAGGGATATGAGAATGGATAGCGAAGGAATACTTCACTTTTCATTCTTTTTTTATGCCCTAATGAAAGGCAGGATTGCCACAATCAGCTTTGGCTGTTTATGGATAAATAAATTTAAGAAAGGTGGTACACACATGAAAGAAACAAAGATTTATGCAGATGAGTTTTGCACTACATTTGCAAGTACAACGGAGATGCTGGAATTTCTGGCTGAGAGGGCAAAGCAGTCCAAGTGGATTCGTAAGCCTACCAGGATGCTAAAACTGGTTCCATTGGAAAAGGAGGCAGAAACCATTGAAGAAGCCTGTGAAAAAGAACTGGAAGGAATAGTAGAGGATACAGAAAAGAATACCCAGTTGGTATTAAAAGTGAACAAGGATTTTTATCCGGTTCGTGACTGTGCTATCCATACAATTCTGAAAAGAGCCGGCATTAATGGAACAGGATTAAAGAAACTGGAGAAAGCTACTTATGCAAAGGTAGTAAACTACTGTCTTCAGGTAGCGAAAGGAGATGCCTTAATCAAGGTGGCAGATGGAAAAGTATCTGCAGTACATGGCGGTGATGATCATGATTACTGTGTACTGGATATGCAGACAATCTTCAATATGACAAGTGATTATCTGAAAGCACATTTTAAGGGAAGTACTTATCTGGAGGGTTCTGGAAGTTTTGACCATTCCATTGTGTCTGCTATGTGGACTTTAGGAGGAAATCAGGAACTTTTGGATACTTATCACCAGGCTTTGGAAGATCATGGAATTGAGGATAAGAGCCTAGCTCCTGCACTGCGCCTGACTACTTCTGATGTAGCAGTAAGTGGTGTGAATCTGTATCCCATGATGCTCTCGCAAACCAGTAACCGTGTCATTAACCTGGGAAGTCCTATCAAACTGTCCCATGATAGAGGGGCGACCTTACAGGATTTCCGGAATAATCTGGACAAAATTTTTTCCCGTTATCAGGAAGCAGTTAAAGGAATTGTTGGTTTGATGGATATAGATATCCAAAACCCTGTAAACTGCCTGCATCTGATTATGAAGGAACTTAAAATCAATCAGAAAATCCGAAATGAAGTAGTAGATCTTTTTGTGGGACAATATGGAGAAGAACCATGTACCGCTCATGACCTTTATTTTGCCATGCACGAAGCTGCTTTCTTTGCTGCTTGTGAAGGGTTTTCTGCACCACGGATTTTAAAATTGGAAGAAGACATTGCAAAAACACTGGTCTTTGACTGGAAAGGGTTTGATGTATATGGAACGATTAAATTATAAGGAGGAAATGAGATGAATACAGCATTAAATTATCAGCCGGAAGTTCTTGTTGATACAGCAGATTTGAGCCGAGAAGAGTGGTTGGATTACCGGCGCCTTGGCATTGGAGGAAGCGATGCAGCGGCAATCATGGGCTTATCCCCATTTGCGACAATCAGGGATTTGTATTTCGATAAAATTGGTGTTACGCCAGTAATCGAAGAAGAGGAAGAAAACTGGGTAGCGAAAGAAGTGGGACACCGCCTGGAAGATTTGGTTGCCATGATTTTTGCAAAGAAGACGGGGCTTGAAGTTTTCCCTGTACGAAAAATGTTCCGGCATCCGCTATATCCGTTTATGTTGGCGGATGTGGATTACTTTATCCGTTTCCCAGATGGAAGCATTGGAATTTTGGAATGTAAGACCTGCAATTACAATGCAAAAGACAAATGGGCAGATGATGGGATTCCTGAAAACTATGTTTTGCAGGTTCGTCATTATCTTGCAGTCATGAATATGAATAAAGCATATATTGCCTGCCTTTATGGAAACAATGAAAATGAATTTGTTTATCGGTGTCTGGAACGGGATAGAATGGAGGAAGAAGAACTTATTGAACAGGAGAAATACTTCTGGGAAGAATATGTGGAGAAGAAAATAGAACCACCGTATTCCGGGAAGCCAGATCTCATTTTGGCTAGTATCCGGAAATATAAGGGTTACGCAGACAAATCAATTCCTGAAATCAGCATATCTAGCTTGGAATCACGCAGTCTTGAAAAATATCTTAAATTATCTGAAGAAAAATCCCAATTGGAAAAAAGAAAAAAGGAGATTGAAGCGGAACAACGTGCATTGAGCGTACCGTTTGTCGAGCTTCTTGGACAAGGGTGTAAGGCAGTGATCGAGGATGGGAGTTTCCGTTACCGGATTACTTATAATCCTACGATACGCACCCAGATTGGAAAAGAAAATATGGAGAAACTGAAAAATCAGCATCCGGATATCTACGAAGAATACACAAGTACTACAGAAAGCAGGATTTTCCGGATTAAAAAGGAGGTTGCATAATGTTACAAGGAAAAAAGGCATATATCTGTTCTCCGCTGTCTGCCCCGAATCCAGAGGGAGTGCAGCATAATATGGAACTGGCAAAATACTATCTCATGCAGATGAAAAGGCTGTATCATTGCCGTACTTTTGCTTCACATGCTCATCTTCCATTAATGTTAGATGACCGTATCCCGGAAGAACGGGAAACTGCAATGCAGATTGCAGTTTTGATGTTGGATTTATGTGAAGTATTGATCATTTGTGGTTCACATATCAGCGAGGGAATGAGAAGCGAGATTCAGACAGCATTTGTAAAAGGAAAGGATATTTATTGGTATGACTCCAAGATGAAACCAGGGGAATTGATGAAAGTAGAGAACTGGAGGGACATAGACGATGAGGTGCAAATATATACGTAAGATTTTTCAAAATGAGGAAAACGGATATACGGTTGCATTATTTTCCACACTGAATCAGGAAGTTCCTCTTTCTGCCAGGGATAAGTTTTGGGCAGAGAAAAAAATCATTGCGTTTACTGCCAAAGGATATGACCTTCCGCTTACGGATGAGATCGAAATTGAGATGGAAGGCGAGTGGGAAACAAGTTCCTATGGGACACAATACAAGGTGGAAACTTTTTTAGAGGTTGTACCTAGAACAAGGGAAGGTATCTTAGGATACCTTTCTTGTGGTTCTTTAAAAGGAATTGGTCCCAAAACGGCAGAAAGGATTGTCAATCGTTTTGGTCTGGATACCTTAGAGGTGATGGAAAAATATCCACAGGAATTATTAAAAATTCAGGGGATATCTCAGCAAAAACTGGACCGTATTGTGGATTCCTTTGGAAAAAATAAAGTATTCCGGGAATTGATGACCTTTTTATCACCATTTCATGTTACTCCTAAAAAAGCAAATATGATTCTTCAGAAGTTTCGGGATCAATCCGTAGAAATCATTCGGAAGCAGCCTTATATCCTTTGTGCTGTTAAGGGGTTTGGTTTTCTCACTGTGGATGCCATTGCAAGGCAGTGTTGTGCTGCAACGAATGATCCTATGCGCATTTCCGGCTGTGTCAGTTATGTGTTGCGGGAAGCCATGAAGCAAAACGGACATTTGTATCTGGAGCAGGAAATTCTGGTAAAAGATGCCTTGAAAGTTCTAAATAAAGAACCGGATCTTCAGCCGGTGACAGAAACAGAAATTTTAAAAGTGATCTATCGTCTGGTTATGCAAGACAGTATCGTGGTAGAAGAAAATAGGATTTACATTACCAAACAGTATCAGGAAGAAGATGACACTGCTTCTATGATTGCAAGAAAATTGTATGAGCGAATTCCAGTTCTTACGATTGAAAAGGAACTGGAGGAAGCACAGAAAGATTTAAACATAACATTATCCGAACAGCAGAAAGAAGCAGTACGTATGGTTTTTGCAAACCCGATCAGCATTATTACTGGAGGACCTGGAACCGGTAAAACAACGGTTTTAAAGGTCATTTTGTATATCTATCAGAAAAAATGCGGGAATAAAGTCCAACTGATGGCACCAACTGGTCGTGCCGCAAGGCGAATGGCAGAGAGTACCGGAAGTGGGGATGCAACTACGATGCACATGGCACTGGGGCTTTTTGGTGACGGAGATTATGAAGCACTTATAGATGAATTGTCCGCAGATTTTATTAATGTGGATGAGGTATCTATGGTAGATATGCACCTTGCCTATGAATTTTTTTACAAGGTAAAAGCAGGAGCCAGAGTGCTTTTGGTCGGAGATGTCCACCAGCTTCCTTCTGTAGGAGCAGGAGATGTGTTCCGTCAGCTTATTTTGTGTGGGAAAATACCGGTTACTGTTTTAAATCTGGTCTATCGTCAGGGGAAGGACAGCAATATCCCCATAAATGCCCAGCTTATCAACGAAGGAAAAACAAATCTGCAATGGGGAGATGATTTCCAGATGATTGAATGTTCAGGAGCAGATGCAGCAGCACAAATTGTTAAGAATATTTATCTCAAGGAAATTCAGGTGTATGGTATGGAGCAGGTACAGATACTTTCTCCATACAAAGTGCGAAGTGCAGCCGGTGTCTTGGAACTGAACCGCAGTCTGCAGGATGATGTAAATCCTCCTGTATCCGGGAAACAAGAGCTTCATCTTGGCGGTGAGATATTCCGAGAAGGTGACCGAATCCTTCAAAACAAAAATACAGAAGTTGCCAGTAATGGAGATTTAGGTACTTTGGTACAGATTTCTGAGGATGAGGATAACAACCCAATAGTTCAAATCGTATTTACAGACGGACGCAGGGTGAAGTATGAGGCAGAGCAGGTGGAGATGATGGAACATGCAAATGCCATAACCATACACAAAAGCCAGGGAAGTGAGTGCCACGTGGTTATCATTCCGTGGCTAAAAGCTTTTTATCCCATGCTGAAGCGGAATATTTTTTATACAGGGATTACCAGGGCGAAGCTGCGCGTTTATATTGTTGGGGAATGGAAAGCTGTTTGTCAGGCAATTCATACAGATGATACAGGTACCAGAAAGACGATGCTGGCGGCAAAAATACAACAGTATTGTGAACGGTATCAGCCACAGAGTAATAGACAGATCCCGACAACAATTTGCAACCGGGCTGTGTAAAAAAATAGCAAAATAGTTCAATGTTGAGAATTGGCAGGTTATTACTTTATAAAGGGATGTCCTGCCGGTTCCAAAGAAAGGAGCAGGCAATGAGCGAATTATTATATAACAAGTCAAAAGCAGTAGAAGAACTGAATAAAGTGGAAGGATTTTATCCTCTGGAACTTGCCAGAGTTATTTCTAATGAAGGGCAGGAGGAACAACGGTATCTGGATGTGAAATATCGGAAGCTGTGGTTCCGTCTGGTAAATCCTACAGGCAAGATTATCAGCCGGATTGTTCATTTTACAGAAAATATGGCAGTTGTAGAAGCCAGGATTTATCTGGATAAGTGTGATCAGGAGAATAATTATATTGCCAATTCCTTTTCGCAGAAATTTCGTACAACAGATACACAGTTTGGAGATAAATTTCTTGAAATGGCAGAAACCGCAGCGATTGGGCGAGCTTTGGCAGATGCGGGATATGGTCTGCAATTTGCTGATGTAGGGGAAGGAAATGATCCAATACAGGTAGATGCAGGAATTCCTGTAAATCAGGGAACACAGATGCAGACTGCGATGCCAGCACAAACCCCTGCATCAGGAATGCAGCAGACTCCCAATCAGTCAGCAGGAACCATGCCATCATTTCCGCCTCAAGCAACTCCGGGGCAGCAGATGATGGAACAGTTTTATCAAGAAGCACAAGCCAATGGAAATACGATTGGCGGGGGAACGGGTACAGGACAGATGACAAATCCGGTAATGATTCCGGCAACTGGATCTGTACCAGTTATGCAGCAGATGCCTTCTAAGCCGCAATTTCTGGATCCCAATATGCCAGTGGAAGAACTGGTGAAAAGGATGAGTTATGAGCAGGCAATACAAGTAGCCGTAACAGGACAGGGAAAATTTAGTGGAAAAACCATGGGACAGGTTGCAATAGAAAGTCCTTCCAGCTTGCAATGGTTCGCAGAACAGTATCATGGACAGAACCATTTCATACCGGCGGCAGCCAAAGTAATTCTTGCAAAGGCATAGCAAATAGCCGGCTTAACATTCTTTCCACAGCCAATAAAGGCTGTGGAAGAAAGGAGGAACCATAGAGTGTATGATATGTCAGGCTTTAGCTACGATATCACAGATGTCGTGCATTTACTGCAGCTTAGAGTACGGCATAAAAATTCTTCGTCAATGGATGTGAATTGTCCATTTTGTGGAGAAACAAAAGGGAAAATGAATGTTAATCTTCAGAAAAATGTGTTCCGGTGTAATCGGTGTGATGCTTCCGGCGGAATGCTGGAATTATACAGAAGACTGCATGGTGTTTCCAGTGCAGAGGCAAACCGACAGATCCGGGAAGCTCTGGGAAAGGGGGAATACCGAACGGATTATCAGGTGGTTCATAAAGAAGAGCCTGTAGAAATTTTCAATGCCGAGTTAGCGGATGCAGATGTCATTGACCGAACATATCAAGAAATGTTGTCGTTATTGACCTTAAATGATAAACATCAGGAGGATCTTAAAAAAAGAGGGTTGACGAAAGAACAGATCGAGATACAGAGGTATCGTAGTGTACCGTTGTTTGGAATTAAAAATATGGTACAAAAACTGTTGGAATCCGGACAGACGGTAAAAGGTGTGCCGGGATTTTATGAAGATCAAGATGGGAAATGGACAATTAATTTTACTTCTAAAAATTCTGGGATTTTGATACCGATTCGATCCATGGAAGGAAAAATACAAGGATTTCAGATTCGGTTGGATCAGGTAATGGAGGGACGGAAGTATATCTGGCTTTCCAGTGTGAAATTTAAAAATGGAGTATCATCAGGAAGTCCGGTACATGTCATAGGAAACCTGGACGCAGAACAGATCTATTTAACAGAAGGCGCATTAAAAGGCACGATAGCTCACTATTTATCAGGGGATACGTTCATTTGTGTTGCAGGTGTGAATCAATACAGAAATTTAAAGCCAGTTTTGGAAATGTTGAAAAGCAGGCATCTGCAGCACCTATATGAAGCGTATGATATGGATAAAAAAATGAAGGTATATTGTGACGGGGATTCCGAAAAATGTGATGCCTGTCAACGTAAATCAGCCACTTTTTATTGTCCGCATAAGATGCAGAAACGGCAGATTCTACAGAACGCTTGTAGAAAGGTGTATGAAATCTGTAGTGGATTGTCTATTTCCATGAGCCGTATGGTTTGGGACATGGATCCTTATGGTGAGTGGAATGGACAGATCAAAGGAATTGATGATTATTACTATGTATTGAAAAATACAGGGTGAATATGGACCGGGCAAGTTGTCCGGTCTTATGGAAGAGGAGGATTCGATGAAACGAAAGAAAATTTACGGTATATTTATGCTTGTAGCCATTGCTGTTTTTTTATTTGCAGGAGGAAGGATACTGCAAATTTATTTGAATTATCAGGAAAGTCAAAAAGTCTATGAGCAGATGGAAGGGTTTACACAAAAGATAGAGGATCAAGACCTGTCACCAGAAGCGGTTCCAGGGGAAACACCAGAGGAGGTCGCAGAGCAGGGAGTCCTACAGGTGGATTTTAACAAGCTGGAAGAAATCAATCCAGATGTCATTGCATGGATTGAGATTCCTGGTTTGGAAATTAGTTATCCGGTAGTCCAGGGGAGGGATAATGACTATTATCTGCATCACCTGATTACGGGAGAAAATCATAAAAGTGGCAGTATTTTTATGGACTTTCACAACCAGGAGGATTTATCAGACAGAAATACCATTATCTATGGGCATAATATGAAGGATGGGAGCATGTTTGGAACCCTGGATCAGTATCAGTCACAGGCACTTTATCGAAACTATCCTTGTTTTTATATGTATGTGCCAGGATATATTTATGAGTATCAGATTTTTTCCTGTTATGCAGCACCAACGGATTATCCAGCATATACTTATGATTTTCCTACTTCTGAGGACTATGAAGTTTTTCTGGAAACACTACAAAGAAGTGCTGAGTATAACACAGGGACGACAGTTACCAAGGAGGATCAGGTAGTAACCTTATCAACTTGTGTAAATACCCGAAAGGATTATCGCTATTTAGTACATGGAAAACTGAAACAGAAAATAAAGATGGAGGAATAACAGATGTTAGATTTTGAATACGCAAAGGCATTGGCAGAGGTTGTGCTGGATACAACTTGCAGCGAAAAAGAAAGAGAAGTACGGCTGGAGTGTTTAACCCAAATATTTGGCAGAGCAAATGCTTATTTAAAGAAAGGCTTCTTACCCGATGTGGTAGAGGCTTTTTTTGTGCGAAAAATGAAAGGTTTGCCACTGGTATCGACAAAGCAGGATATGCAGGATTTTTTGAAAGTCAGTACACCCCATTATTTTGGCGGGAAATTTACAGTTAGTAATATTCCGTATTATTCTGAGGAAGAAGAACTGCTACTTTGGTCAGAAACATCACTTCGTGGTCCAGTGATTTCAGCCGGATACGAACGCTATATGGAACTGTTTAAAAAGATTTTGCCTCAAAAGGCAGAACAGATTAATTTTTTATAAAAAGAAATAATTCGAATGAGGACTGGAAATATATGGTGGTTTAAAGATAAATGTTAAAAATTATTATATAGGAAGAAAGCATCTGTCTGTAGCAAAATGCTACAGACAGGATATTTTTTTGAAAAAAAGTTGCTTTGTACGGAAGCTCTGCGTACAAGAGAAGTATAAAGAAAAAAAGGAGAGATGATTTTATGATAAAAAAAGTTCGGATTGCGGTAGACCATGGCAATAGAAATATGAAAACCTGTTCCCAGGTATTTACGACAGGGCTTACCATTCAGGACAAAAAGCCTGCCAGAGGGGAAAAGTTCCTGTTTTATGAGGGAAAGTATTATGTGCTGAGTGAAAATAGGATTCCTTATCAAAGAGATAAAACGCAGGATGATCGTTTTTTTATCCTTACTCTATTTGCAATCGTAAAAGAGCTGGAGGAAAACCCTCAAATTCAGCCAGAGGATGTCATTCAGGTGGATCTTCCGATTGGGCTGCCACCCAAGCATTATGCAGAACTTTGTGAACGGTATGAAGCATATTTTAAAAGACAAGGGAAAATCCATGATATCAATTACTGTGGTAGTACATATCATATCACTATTGGAGAGGTAATGGCATTTCCACAGGACTATGCGGCTATGATGACTATGATTGAAAAGCTGCAGCAGATTCCCAAAGTAGTAGGAATTGATATAGGAGGATTTACTACAGACTATCTTCTGATGCGGAAAGGTAATCCGGATATGGAAGCCTGTGATTCCATGGAAAAAGGTGTGATTACCATGTATAACAAGATTATTTCCGGGATTAACAGTGAATATGATATTTTGTTAGAGGAAAGTGATATTGACAGTATCCTTCAGGGAAACACAGAGTTTTATGAAGAGGCTGTAGTCCGTATGACAGAAGGTATGGTGCAAGATTTTGTAAAGGATCTGCTGAACAGTATTCGAGAAAGAGGCATAGATACCAAAGCAGCATATACGGTATTTATTGGAGGCGGGGCAAAGCTATTGAGCCATTTCTTGGAACAATCAGACCGTCTAGGGAAATATACCTTTATTGAGGATATTTCTGCCAATGCCAAAGGATATGACAGACTGTTTCAGATTATGTAGAGGAGTGTGATAAATGTGGAGAAAAAGAATCCCTATAAATTCACACTTGGATTTGATAAAACAAAGCCTTCACATGTGAGGGCAACAGAAATCCTAAACTCTGTAAAGGATAAGGCGGATTTAATCGCTTCAGCGTTGGTATCTTACATAGATGATGTCCGACAAGAGGAAGGGGCTGTTTTAAGTAATGAAGCTCTTCAGGTTCTAATGCAGGAGATGGTAAAGCAAGAAGTAGCAAAAGCAATGCACCTGCATTCCATAAAGCCAGAGGAGCCGAATCATAATTCAAATAGTGTAATGGCTGTGCAGCAGGAATCACTTGAAACCATTACTCCGGAAGTAGCAAAAAGTGTAAGAGATGCTATGAGCATATTCCGTAATCGATCATAAACAAAAAAGAAGCACTCTGATTTGAGATGCTTCTTTTTTTGTGTATTTTTTATCGTCCACAGGAAACGCACAGATTGGACAAAGGTTTTTCACAGATTCTATCCATATACTCATAGGTTAGATATTGTTAGAAAAAGTTAATCGGAATGCTCTTTTTCTTTTAATGCAGAAAGAAGTTCACGCAATGTACGAAGGGCAATCTGGCGATCATCTTCGGAACAGGTTTGCAGCTCTTTCATGATTTGATATGTGGTAGTATCTGCTTCATCTTCCTGAACAACGGAATCAATAGAAATTCTCAAATACTGGGTAAGAGGAATCAAAGTAGCAAGCTCTGGATTTCCATTGCAGGTTTCAATATCAGAGATTGTTCGTGTGGAAACTCCTGCCCGTTCTGCCAGACTGGACTGTGACAGGCCAAGCCGTTCTCTTTCGCTTCTTACCGTGTAGCCTAATTTTTTCTTGACGGTATCCATCCGCATCCGCATCACCTCACTTATTGTTTTATTTTAACGTAGATTGATAGTAAGAGAAACGCATTATAGCACATGATAAAACGCAATATAGTGTGAGTAAGCGGTGCTTTAGAACCTGTAAAAGGAGGAAAGCACCCATGCTGCAAGCAAGGAAAAGGCATTCGTGTAGCGATTCATCAAAAAAATTCTTCCATTATGGGGAAACGAAGAGAGTCATTTATATGCAGGATATGCGTTAAGTGTTAGATGTTCCGTGCAGTATCCTGCATGGTTCAGAAGAAATGTCGGATTAGTTGAATGCTGGTTCGGCTTTTTCTTTTATCATGGAAGAAAACTATTTTTTTATCCTGGCTGCAGATCGCCACCTTTAGAAATTTGGAAACTAATTCATTTTCAAATTTCGGAGGTAAAGGATGAAAGAAGAGAAAAAATACAGTGGTTCTAAAACAAGAAACTATTTTACGGCATATTTGTTGGCATCTATCCAGGGGAGACGGCTCCGGTATCTGGAAAAGCAGCAGAAAATACTATTTGCAGAGGAGAATCTGGAGGATAAAGAAATCACAGATATAGACATTTCTTTGGAGGAACGGTTAGAACTTGAGAAAAAGGAACAGTTACTTCTGGATGAATCCAAGGGAATTTATCCAGGGTGGAATGAGATGACGGACATAAACCTTATGGAAGCCATGTTTTCTTTGCAGGAGGAAGAACGAAAGCTTATTTATCAGCATGTCTTTGAGGAGCGTACATTTAAAGAAATGAGCATCTTGAATCAGATGCCGGAAGAACGGTGTAAAGGTGCATATTATTGGGCTATTCGGAAAATACGCAAGAGAATGGGAGGAAAGAGATCATGAATTTTAAAGAATTGTTATACCGGGCAAGGCAAGGGGATGAAGATGCTATTCTGGAAATATTTGAAATGTACCGACCACTTTTAATTAAAAGTGCTTTGGTGGATGGGATCTTTGATGAAGATCTGTATCAGGAATTGACAGCAGAATTGCTGAAGTGCATACGGTATTTTAGAGATGTAGAATAGTATATAAAGTTGTATGAATTTATAATAAGGGGGGTGAAAACGAATGTCGGGAATTACTTCATTTAGATCATCTATTCATGGATTTTTTCGAGATTAAGTAATGAGATATCCTTATAACTAAGGTTTTTGGGGATAGATGTGAACAATCATTGTTAGGGAAGACATTAACCTGAGAGTATCGTAAGTTAATCTAGCATCCTTTTAATGGTTCCTGATTAATATAATTCCATTCCTTCCGTCGATGCGGTATCGCTTTTGTACTGTATTATAAGTGACTTTGTTGATGTGAAGTTCTGTATTACCAGGAATAGTACTGTAGGCATGCATAATAGTTACAACACAATAATAAAAGAAAAGTGTATCAATTGAATGGAAAATCAGTATCGTTAATTTAACAATGAGTGTATCATCCGAGCGGAATGTTTACCATGACGAGATTAAAAGGCATATCTCTGGGAAATATGGCTGTGTAAGTCTTTATCTCAGAGGTATGCTTTAAGTTAGAGAGGTTACTGAGTTGTAAAAAGCAAGTTTCCAATTCGATTTAAGCGTTGGTTTAAACTATGTAATCGAATATCAGGATGTAACTACTTAATAAGACAATCTGGCTTTTGTGGCTGATACATGCCACCATAAGAAGCAAGGCCAGCTCCCAAGTTAGCAATTTTCTCAACTAATGTTGCAATAGATGTTAATACTGATGCCATTTTTTTCTCCTTTCTTTAATTTCATGATTTGATATATTCAAAGTCTCCACATATAAACAGTATAGAAACTAAAAATATCGTATTTATTTCCAATATAAATAAATAGCGTTCTAAATAGTAGGTGAGTAATATTATTACAAAATATAAGACTAATATTTTTCTTGAAAGTATTTTATTTTTACGAATATATATATCGCTTAAAGGATTTTTATTATTTTTACATGGAGTATTAATCCAAAGATGCAATATACTCGCTATAATAAGTAAGAAGTAATAAGGTAGTAGATTATACATATAAACAATTTTAGAAAAAATTAGCATTGTAATAAATACACCGTTTGTATATACAAAACATTTGTGATAGGTTGAGGCATGAAAACCACCAGCACAAAATCTAATTGGCATAAAAAAGAGTAAAAATATAATTCCATAAGATATATTAAATACAGCTGATATTAACAAGATTGTAAACATAGAACTTAGTGTTGAAAGTATTAGTTGAAAACCATAAATAAAAATTTCTTTCTTTTGTGGAGATACTATGTGGTTTTCGATAAAATAATTTGTTAGATAGTTTGATGTTTTAAAAAGCATTTTTGGTAATCTCCTTTCAGTTATTGACTATATCACTTTTGATTAAAGAAATATATTATGTCCTCAAATAGCATAAAAACGACCTCGAATTGAAAATATCAAAAAGAATAAAGGACATTATCCTACTAATTAGGGACATTTTTGTGAAGGATAAAATAGTAGTTTATAGTTAGATATAGTATTTGGTATATAATAGAAAGGAGAAATTAATAGGAGTGAAATTTAATGTTGAAACATTTCGCTTTGAAATTGAAATAATTAAAATCATGCTATGTACGCTTCCTTATATGGGGCTCACCTTGGGAGAAAGTATAAGAAAAATAGTTTTGAAATTAACTGGACTTTATGAAATGGAAAAAAATAAGAAATATTTATATTGTGCAATCTTGTATATCCAAGCATATTTAGAATTTGGATTTGATTATGATGTGCTATTTGACAAGGTAATAAATGAATTAGGGTATAGTAAAGAAGAAGTTTTTCCGAAAGCTTTCTATAAAGCGGATAAAGTTAAACTTAACAAATCACAAGTTAGAAGCATGATTAGAAAATGGAAACCGGGGAATAAGAGTACAATAGCAGAGGTGGTCCAAGATATAATAACCAAAGTGAAATTACATCAAGAGGGTATATACTATTATGTAAATAGTGGAACTAAAAAGGATATTGGCGAAATGGACATAACAAGTGATGTATATGAATTAGTTATTAATAAAAGTGAGTGTTATTTTCATGATATAAGAAGAAAAAAATATTTTACTTTTGATGACTAATATGCTAAATTATTGCTGAAACATAGATTTATATAGTGTTGCTGATTTCTCAGTTTGTCACTAATTAGATTTGCTCCCATGTCACAGATCTGCTAAGTTTTGTGTCATTGGCATTTTTGTACAATCCGGCAGATTTCCTGCCGGATTATCTGTTTCATTTACAATGTTACATATGAGCTGAGTGCTTCAAGTGCTTTTACAATACTGATGATGTCCACCTTTGACAGCTCCGGATAGTCCTGTTCAAGGCGTTCCCTGTTCCAGAAGCAGTCCGACAGAGACGATATTTCTGTGCCGATCCCCCAGTTGGGAATACACAGATACTTTCCATATGCATGTTTTCCTACCAGCAGATGGAAAGTGCTTCCACGGGCGGTCACCTCAAACTCATTTCTGTTTATATTTAATGGACGGATATGACCGATCCAGTTTTTTTCATTGCTGTCCGGATCGCTGCACTGGTAATAGGATCCCATATCAGACATCACCTCCCAGCATTTCGTGTTCAATGATATAACGCACCAGATGTTCATCGATCAGGCGTTTTCCCTGCTGGCTGGCATACATCAGGCTTTTTTCGCAGATGCGGTTGATACGCCGCGGGATCCCGGTAGATTCTTTATAGATATCGTCCAGTGCCCTGTCTGTGAAGATATCCTGCCTTCCCCCGGCATAGACCAGATGTGATAAGATATATCTTTCGGTTTCTGCCCTGTCAAAGTGTGGCAGGACACAGTTGATATCAATACGCTGCCTTACTGCCGCATACCGCTGCAGCCGGAGCTTGTCCCACAGTTCTGTCTGTCCTGCCAGTATGAGCGCCATGGGACTCATGGAATCGAACCTGTAATTCAGGAGAAAACGGAACTCCTCGATCGTTTCCTTTTCCAGAAGATGCGCTTCGTCCAGGATGCAGACAACTTTCTTTTTCTGTACACCCCGGATGATCTCCACTTCTTTTTGGAGCTGGCGTTTTGCATCCCCTCTGTAGAACTTCGATTCTATCCCCAGCTGGTCCAGCATACTTTTATAAAACCAGCGTGGGGTCAGTTTGGAATCAGAGAGATACAGAAAAAGGTACTCATCTTTTGACAGACTCCCGGAAAAGCGTCTCAGGAGTGTGGATTTTCCACATCCGGCATCTGCCGTGATAACTGCAAAGAGCTGACGGTCAGCTGCATAGGCCAGCCTTCCCAGAGCTTCCGACATGGCAGGGGATTCATACAGTTCCTGTATCGGGACATCACGGACAAATGGCATACGTTCCATTTCAAAAAAAGATCTATACATGATCCCCACCATCCTTTCTGTAGCTGCCAAACGAGATCGCATCTGCCCGGCGCTGCATGGACTGTGCCTGTTTCTTTTCCAGGGCATCCAGCAGGCGGGAAGATTCCGTTTCTTTTGGCTGCATGGATACAGGGAGGGCCGGGTTCTTATCACAGAAAGCGCCTATCTTAAGAGGACGCGCCGTAAAAGGTTCCATACCGTGGTAAGAGACCGTCAGGATTTCCGGCACCATGGGATCATATGCGATCCCGACGGTGCAGCCGATCAGGGCAGGGCGGGTCTCAAACTTCTTTCCCCTAAAACTGATGCAGGCACCTTTGTCCACCAGACGTTCCTCATGGTGCAGGAAGGCTTCCGCAACCACAGAAGCATCCAGAAAAGTAAGCGGTCTGGAATCCCGGTTCCATTCCTGGACCGGGGAGATCCCTCCTTCCGGCACCGACACACCCATACTCTCATAGTATTCCCGGATCCCTGCGTGCGGGGAAGTATGGTAGTATTCTTCCAGATAGTTGCTCCAGTGACGGTTCAGTCCTTCCAGTGTCCGGATGTTGTGCACTTTTACTTCCGCCAGAAATCTATCTACGATCTGATGAAACTTTTCGCACTTACCTTTTGATTTCCCGCTCCGGACAGGGGCATGACGGATCGTGATCCCAAGCCTGGACAGGGAAAACCTCAGCTGTCTGGAAATGTACTGTGAACCGTTATCAAAGTAGCAGGCATCAAATTTTCCTGCCTTGAGTATGGCTTTATGGAAAGTATCTTCCACGATGGATTCCTCCTGGTTATCATAAAACCTTGAATGGAGTACGTAACGGGAATGGTCATCAATGGCTGAGGACAGATACGTCTGTACCATTGCACCATTTTTTCCAATGGGGAGTTTGATCCCATATTTGATGTCCCCCTGTATCAGCATCATCCGGTGTGGTTTACAGAAACGTTTGGATGAACTGTTACGGGCATCCCGGTACATCTGCATCTGTTTCTGTCCGAATCCGGCATTATAGAGATGTCTCTGCATGGTGGAGCGTTTCAGTGTCCCCACAGGTGCCCAGCCTTCCAGTTCCAGGATGTAAATGATCTGGTTTACAGACCGTGTCGGCACTTCCCTTTTCAGCTGGACTGCCTGTTCCAGGATCTCCTTAAAGTTATCCGGCAGCTTTGCGGAATGCTGTTTCGGACGCTCTGCCGGTTTCAGTCCGGAAAATCCCTCTTTTTTGAAAGCAGCTTCATAACGGTACAGGCTCCGCAGGGAGATCCCGTTCCTGGATGCGATGCCCTCCCTCATCTGGAGACGTTTTGCCGGATCAAGGGAGCCTTCCAGTAATGGTGCGATCAGCATGTAGCGTTCCAGGGCTTTCCCGTCGCGCCATTGGTTATCTTTTGTTATATTCATGGTCATTATTCCTCCTTTGAGAGGAACTTACCATATCTTATGAATGACAGCAAAACAAAGCCGGTGCATAGGGAAAACTGTATCACGGGACAAGAAAACCGCCGGAATCATAGATGAATCTCAGTATCGTTTCCAGCCAGTTATACAGGGAACTGCGAAGCATTTCAAGCAGCGGCACGCCGGACATCAGCAGTTCCTCACTGAATCCCGGCAGACGGTGGCCGACAGACCTTAAATAACCATCTATCCTTAACGTATTTTTCATCAGCCAGTGATGCCAGCGGTGCATAGTCATCTCACAGGGATAATCCGCAGAATCTTCATCATATGGAGTAACCTGCCCATCCAGGACACCGGATATGACTTCAGCAGTGTAATGTTTGTATGGGACAAGAAAATCCGGCAGTTCCCGGTGAAGGATCCCACATTTCGTGCATTTCATCCGGCGGATGATACAGACATGACGTTCATGCCCTTCCTGTAGCAGGATCCTTTTGCAGGAATCCCTGTAGGAGAGTTCTTCCATACAGACTGGACAGTAGGATATGGCGCTGCTTTTAATTAAAAATATCGTCTTCCTCATTGTACGAAACGGAATAATCTGATATAATAATCATGGTTTCAAAACCATGATCCCAGAGTATACGTCTTGTCAGGAGGATGCTCTGGGATCCCTTTCTTTACTGTATTAATGACAGTATACAGGGTAACTCAGAGACAGGCAACAAAGTCTTTGTATTGCCATCTAAAGTTGCCATCAACAATATAGCATATCAAATACATGAAAACATATAAAAGAAAAAGGAATAAGGGGATTGAATATGACTAAAATAGCAATTTGTGATGATGAGCAATCGTTATTGTCGGCAAATAGGGCCGTTGTAGAAAACTTCTTACAAGAAAAAAAGGAGTTAGCTACAATTGAAGAGTATGGTAATGGTGAATTTTTACTAGCAGATATTCAAGAAGGTTCTTATTTCGACTTAATTTTATTAGATATAGAAATGCCAGAAAAAGATGGCATGGAACTTGCACCCCAGATAAAACAATACTTACCTAATGTATTAATAATGTTTGTTACTTCCCATTTAAAATATGCGATAGATTCGTTTGCTTTATCAATTTTTAGATACATTCCTAAGCAAGAATTGAAGCCAAGATTATATCAGGCATTAGAAGATGCATTTAACTATATCAGGTTAGAAGAAAATGGTGTGTATACAATTCAGACACAGACACGAATGGAAAAAGTTTTACTTAAGAATATTTTATATATACAAAAGAGTGGAAAAAACTCAGTTTTAGTCACATTTGAAGGAGAATCGAAGGTTAGAAAAAGCTTGTCCCAGGTATATGAAGAGATTAACCGAAGGGAATTTTTTTATATAGATAGAGGGTGTATAGTTAATATTATTCATATAATGCAGGTAAAAAATGGTGAGGTGATATTAAAAAATGGAGAGAGCTTGCCTATCAGTAGATCTCATATTCAATCGACTAAAGAATTAATTAATTCTTATTGGGGGAATAAGCTTTGAGTATATTATATTTTTTTGTTGAATTATTGGCTTCTGTATTGGAAGGTTATATAGGGATAAGATTTGCTGGAACTATCTTAGAAGCAAAAAAAGAGAGAAAGCAGACGTTCTTAATTACTGTATTGGCAGCAGTGGTAATGTCTGGTTTTGTAGTTATCTTTAATTCTTTTGAACTATTTTCATATATTACAGTTGCATTTGGTGTTGTTGGCATATCTATTATAGTGAATTTTTTATATAAATGTAAGTTTTCACAAGCATTTTTGATTTCATGCTTTTATTTTATGTGTCTAAATTATATCGACTTTTTAGCCATAACTGTAGTAGGAGCAATATTACAAGATGCAGATTATTCGAAAATTGTAGTTACGACACACAGCATGATGAGAATCAGACAAATGGTAATATGTAAAGGTGTATTAGTTCTTACATATCTTTTTGCAAAGCATTTTATAAAATTTAAGTTTGACACTCACTCTTTTAAGCACTACATGATATTAACGATGGGTGGGACAGTTGGAATTGTGTATCTCATTAATAATTCTTTAAATGTTGTAAATTATACAGACGTATTTAACTGGGGAATTTTTACTATTATTATAATTTTGTCGTGGGTTTCTGTTTATTTATGGCAAAAAAGTAAGCATGAAGAAGATATGACTAAATTTATGGAAATGAGAAATGCCCTGCTCGAAGAAAACTATAAAGGATTAAATGCGGCATACTCGGCTAATGCAAAAGTATATCATGATTTTAATAATCATATAAATGTTTTGCATCAGTATCTTCAGAATGGTGATTCAATTGCTGCTTTAGCATATTTGGAAAGTTTGAGTGAACCTATAAGAGTATTACTTGAAAAAACATGGACAGGGAACGATGTCATAGATGTTATTATTAACAGTAAACTAAAAAAAATGGAAGACAATAATATAAAAACAAGCATAAATGTTGAGTTTCCAAATAATAGCGATATAGTTTCCAGTGATATTTGTACGATTTTAAGTAATTTGTTAGATAACGCAATTGAAGCTTGTATGAAAAATATATATGATAAAAATAAGTGGATTAATATAACAATAAGAATTATTAATGCTATGTTGGTTTTTAAAATAGAAAATGGAAACGAAATAATTCCTACAATTAATAATACGAGATTATTAACTTCAAAAGATGATCATAGATTTCATGGATGGGGACTAAAAAGCGTAGAATCAGCTGTAGAAAAATATGAGGGGATTGTACAACACACAATAATGGATAATAAGTTTCAGGTAGTTGTGACATTAAATTATAATATAGTTAATAGAATTACTGATGTATCAGAGTAATGAACATCTATATTTTGTAGAGATAAGAGAGAAATAGAGAAAGTATTCTTCTGCAATAATAAAGGGGAAAGGGTTGAAAACGACCCTTTTCCCTTTATTTATTTATAAAAGGACACAAGTCGAGATAGATAACAACTTATTAGCCGTTGCTTTTGGGAACTAGTTTACACAATTTCTGTTTTAATTGTGCTGTGACAAATGATGAGATAAAGTTGTAATTCGTATCATTCTGATGATTTTCCAGAACCGTTAGAATATGTTTTAGACAAAGGAATGGGCTCAGAATGTTTGTTTTGATGGTCTGCCTTAATGTTATTAATAGTAGTACTGGATTTAGCAACGTCTACACTGTTTGATTAGTTTTTATGCATAATTATGTTGCTAGAAGATGAGAAGAACTTTTTCTTTTATTTTATATTAGTCCCAAGAAGAATTTTCCATAATACAGAAACATTTGTAATACTTCTTCTTGACTGATACAGTAGTTGTTCTACTGAATTCAGATTAGATAGTGGATTACTCGGACGATAGATAGTGCTAATTCGTTTCGGAATTACATATAAGATGGTGTACTCTGCAATTTTTTTCACTTGCTGCTTTTGGTGGAGTGTAAGCTTTTAATGCATCCCAAGAAATACTATTTTGGATACGCTCAGCACCCTGAAAAAGGGATATCTGGATTTTACCCTCCAAGTTTCTTACAAAAGAAAGAAGCGTCATAGAAATTATTTCTGCGAATACTATTAGGTGAGTGGTTTTTAAGTACATTGGTATTCGTACAGGATGCACGAAGTGTTCTCTGATGAGATAATATTGCTTTTTTGAGCCGACAATTATTAAACTTATTGAACAGATAAGGAAAATGCCAGATTTTTAGAATTCCAAAAGTTTCATTATACAGGATTTTTGCTAGTAGAAAGATTTTGTTGAAATTCTCTTCACACTGCAATTGGTCGTATCATTTGTTCCGTTGTTCATGCATTCCTCAAATATTTTGATCTAGTGAGTTGTATGAAGCTGGTGGAGATTTTAGATATGATAAAGAACTTCTTAAAAGATTTGAGTGTGCAGGGGTCGATATTACATAGATTATAAAGCCTGGAATGCTACCAGTGGTTTATCGTATACAATCATTTTTTAATATTGTATTTTAAAATCTCTTAATAGGTATTAACGAAACAAAGTAACTCAGATTAGTCATCATATAATATCCCTTTTCAGAGGATTTAGGATTGGCAAATAGCTGATTGCGGTCAAAACAATACTGAAAAAGGTCAAAATAGGTATCGCTCTTTTTTTGAGGTATGATATAAACATCAACAGGAAAGGAGCTGAGAAAATAAAAATCACATAACCAGCACAGTAATTGAATCACTAAATATATTTAGATTTATTGTGTGAAAGAAAGGGGGAAATTAAATTACATGACGTAGCCTAATGAAATAGTATGAAAAGATGTGAATAGAAAGGGCAGAATATGAAGAAAGATATTGAAAAAATGACAAATCCAATGACAGAAGAAGAACTGGAAGCAGTGCTTGGAGGAGGAAATGGTATCGTCAATACCCTCACCCATGAGTGCCATGTAAATTCCTGGGCGGTAACAGAATGGTTTACCTGCTGTGATTAAAGAAAGGAGAAGAAGCCATGAAGAAAGATATTGAAAAAATGACAAATCCAATGACAGAAGAAGAACTGGAAGCAGTGCTTGGAGGAGGAAATGGTATCGTCAATACCCTCACCCATGAGTGCCATGTAAATTCCTGGGCGGTAACAGAATGGTTTACCTGCTGTGATTAAAGAAAGGAGAAGAAGCCATGAAGAAAGATATTGAAAAAATGACAAATCCAATGACAGAAGAAGAACTGGAAGCAGTGCTTGGAGGAGGAAATGGTATCGTCAATACCCTCACCCATGAGTGCCATGTAAATTCCTGGGCGGTAACAGAATGGTTTACCTGCTGTGATTAAAGAAAGGAGAAGAAGCCATGAAGAAAGATATTGAAAAAATGACAAATCCAATGACAGAAGAAGAACTGGAAGCAGTGCTTGGAGGAGGAAATGGTATCGTCAATACCCTCACCCATGAGTGTCATGTGAATTCCTGGGCGGTAACAGAATGGTTTACCTGCTGTGATTAGTACATAATAATGCAAAGTCTATAAATAAGATTCTAAATGCCTAAATGAGAAAATCTTATTTAGGCATTTAGAAAAAATAGGAGAGAGCTATGAACACTACAGATAGAAGGTTTTGTATTCGATTTATAGATGAAGTATTAGAAAAAATTTTTGATGAAATTAAGACATATGATTTAAAAACTAAAGAGCTTGTCTATAATGAATTTGAAAAAGCCATATTTGAAAATTGCTTTAAAGAATATATTTATTGTTTGAATTTATCGAGGGTTACGGGGGAGTTAACTGGACAGACCCCAGAAGAAAGGTTTATATACTTTGATAAAACGGATTTTGGAATTAATAAGATAAAAACAGTGTTTCCGACATTACTTGAAGAATTAAAAAACGAATTTATGGGAAAGGTTCAATATGTTGTTGACATTGTTAGTGAGTATGAAAAAAACAAAGGGTTGATTGGAAATAGGTTTTTTAATGGAGAACGGCCTGAAATTATAAATATAAAATGTGGCGGTGATTGGCATAATGATAAATGTGTCCTAATTATCGAAGCAGAAAATAATCAGAAGATTGTTTTTAAACCTACAAATAAAAAGAATATTGAATTTCTACAAGAAATTATAAAAATGTTTTTTGATGAACAGAAATATATTGAGTTGTATGATTCTTTAAATATTAATGAAGGATACTGGTGCCGATTTATAGAGCACATCGAAAATAAGGCGAATGTAAAAGAATTTTATAGAAACTACGGAAAGATATTATTTTTGGCCTACATATTAGGTATGAATGATTTGCACTATGAAAATATGATTGCACATGGAAGATTCCCTGTAATTAGTGATGTAGAAACTATTTTTTCGACATATATTTCTGCCGATACAAAGAGATATTACTATGATGCTCATAGAAAGGCAGTTTCATTATTAAGCAATGGAACTATTTCTACAGGGTTACTTCCGGTATTCTCAATGGTAGAGTATTTTGGTGGGGATGTTAGTTGTCTATCAAACACTGGAATGAAAGTAAAAGTGCAAAAAATAAAAAATCTTGGTAGAGACGATATGTGTATTTATGATGAATATGAGATTATTAAGACATATTTGCATTTACCGTATAACGAGGTTGAGCCTTTAAATTTTGTGGATGATATTTTAAAAGGATTTGAGGAAGCCACTGAAATTTGGAAAACGAAGAAAGATGAAGCAAAATATGTAATTCTAAAAAAAGGAAAAAGTGTGGAAAGCCGAATAATTTTGGCTATGTCTAAAGCGTATTCAAAGATATGTAGAATGAGAAGCGAAGTTGCTTATAGAGAGGATTTTAAGAAATATGAAAAGCTGATTGAAAAATTAAAATCATTCGGAGATTATGATGCTATAAGATTTAGTTGTGAAAGAATTGCACTGATCAATGGAAACATTCCGTGCTATTACTGGAATGAATCGGCTAATCCTGTGTACACTTATCTTAAAAAAAATAGGATTAATATTTCAATCAGTAGTCACTTGAAGATAGAAGATATATGGAAGATTATTTTAAATCAAGTAAGTTCTGAAAATATTATAAGACAAAAACAATATATCGAAGATACAATTCAGACGACTAAAGCTATGGTGGCTAGACCGGAAGAAAAATCAATTATGTTATCAAATAGAAATCGAACAGAGTGTAGTCCAGAGAAAATTAAATCTGAGTATAAGAAAGTTGTGGATAACATAATACATCAGGTGGTAGAAGGAAAGGATGGAACTGTAGAGTGGATTGGTCTGACAGTTGCAGAACAGGATCAGCTTGCCTACCAAGTTGTTGATAGTGGAATTTACAAGGGAAATAGTGGTTTGGGAATTTTACTTATACAGTATTATATTCTCTTCAAAGATGAAAAAGTAGCAAACATTTTAGGTGAATTAGTACATACTTACTCAGTAAAAGAAAGAAAAGGTTTGTATGATACAATGGAAACTTCTTTTTATAATGGTCTTACAGGAATATATTATTTTCTACAGAAATATATAGCGGTTTATGAAAATAAAGAAGCTGTACTACTCAAAGAAAAAATAGAGATCCATATATTAGAAAATATTAAATTGACCACCCTGTATGATAATGTTGGAGGGTTATTATCTACAATTATTTATTTTTATGCTTTATATAAAGCATCTAAGGATAAATTTGCACAGAAGGTATTGGAAAAAATAGGCGACTATTATTTAAAGGAGTATAAAATAGACTATGTCATTAGTAATTTTGATTATGCAAGTTTTGCACACGGATATGAAGCTCACTTAACAGCAGCACTTTGTTTATACGCATATTTTAAAGATAATAGACTGCTGACCATAATAAAGGCTCTTTATGAGAAGCAGAATAAACTTAATATGGGAGAATTTTGCTGGAAGGATACAAGAAAGAAGAATAAGTTACAGATTGTTCATTTCTGGTGCCATGGTTCATGCGGTATTATGTTTTCTAGATTAATCTGGAAAACATTGGATCTTGTAAATTCTCCAGAAGTTAAGAAAATATGTGCAGACATTGATTTAGATAAATCATTGGAAAGTTATGCTAACAATATAATTAGTGGAAAATTTGATGGAGTAAATTATTCTTTATGTCACGGAAATATTGCATTTATTGATTTCCTTATTTCATATCACAAATTTTATAAAATACCGTATAATGATAAAACTAGAGCCTATATACTTAAAATGGTTAATAATGCTATTGCCAACAACTTGAATTGTTTAACACCAGGAGCAATAAATTCAATAAGCTTTATGGTTGGCGAAGCTGGAATTGCTTATACCTTCCAACGTATGTTTAGTAAAGTTGATACGTCTATTCTGGCACTTAGCATTGTATAGGAGGAAGAATATATGAGGGTAATTTTACAAACAACTCAGTCAGATTGCCTTATTACATGTGCAGCAATGATTATGGAAAAATTTCGATGTAAGATACCGGTATATCGCTTACTTGAGAAAATTCAAAATTCAATTTGTGGGAGCAATGTATTACAGTTGCGAGAAACAATGACAGAGTATGGATTTAATGTAAATGGCTATAAAGTTGAATTGAATAAATTGAGTAACAAAGTTCTGCCTTTAATAGCATATGTAAATGGGAATCACTTTGTTGTATTAGAAAAAATCAAGAAATCAAAAATATACGTTATTGATCCTGCCATTGGTAAAATCACATATAACAATCAAGAATTTGAAAAAATTTATAGCGGTGTAGTCATATGTTTATCACCTAACAAATCGGGAGTTGAAAAAGTAAATTACAAAGAAAGTACTCTTTCTTTGTTAAAGGACACCAGAATAATTAAGATATTGTGTGGTCTGTTTTTATCTTCTATTTTTACTCAATTTATAGCAGTGAGTTATTCATACATGTATTCTTTGGTAAGTCAAGACAATTCGGTTGGTAAACTAGTTTGTTTAGTGTGTGCAGTGGTAGTGATTCTAGGAATCAGTAGTTTGCTTAAGGGAAGATTGATGAAAAAGTTTAATCTTATATATGAAAAGATTTATGGTAATGTTATGACAGATAGACTAGTCAATAAAAACTATAAATTTTTTTCTATTCGTAATAATGGAGATCTTTTGTACAGAGTGAACGCCAGAGGTGCAATAAAAGAATCAGTATTGATGAAGATAGTTCCTGCGATTATATCTTCTTGTACAGTTATTGTAGTGTTGTTTTTACTGTATAAAAATAATTCAGTAATGGGACTAATGCTTGCGTTATTTAGCATTATTTATGTTCTGTTGTTGGTTTTGACAGGTCTAAAAAGCTATGGACTTAGCAATGCATATACTCAAAAATTAATATCGCTAAATACTACAACAGAAAATATTGTGCGCTCAATTGCTACAATAAAAGTTCTGGATGTTTCCGAACAATTTGTAAAACAATGGAAAGACGAAAATTTAATCCAAACGAAATCATATGGAAAATTAATTACCATACAAAGTTTTCAGGAAATTATTTCTAATATATACACATACTTGATTCCAATTGTAGTTAACGTAATTGGTATTATGACTACACAACATACAGGATTTCAAGAAATGGCCTTATTACCACTCCTATATTTGGTAGTGCAAAATGTCTCAGTATTAGGTATGGCTTTTGTAAGTGTATATACCGTAGCACCGACAATTAACAAAACAAATGAATTGTTAGATGAAGATTTTATGAAAGAGAAAAAACCACAGAAAAAAAAGCTGAGTAATAATTGTATAATTGAAATGGATAATTTGTCGTATTATTATGGGCCTCAATTATGCTTCAAAGATGTAAATGCAAAAATAAAAAAAGGTGAAAAAATTGCTGTATTAGGTCTATCGGGTAGTGGTAAATCTACTTTTTTAAAGATAATTGCAAATTTATTATGTGACTACCGTGGAGAAATTTTCTTTGCTGATACATGTAGAGAAAAACCAGTATATTTGGATCAGGAAACATGTATTATTGACGGTACGATTTTAGAAAATGTTGCTTTTGGTCAAAAGATAGATTTAAAAAAATTAATGAAGGTTGCTCAAATTACAGGATTAGATAAAATAGTTAATCAGCAGCCTCAAGGCTGGAGTACAAGGATTTCAAAAGGGAAAAATCTATCTAAAGGACAAGAACAGAGAGTGTGTTTGGCACGCTGTTTATTGAAAGAAAGTGATATATATTTATTGGATGAGGCAACAAGCAATATAGATGTTCTAGATGAAGAGGTTATTATAAATAATCTATTCTGCGAATATGAAGATATAGCGAATAAGAATATTTTTATTTCCACACATAAACTTAATATCATCAATTATGTTGACCGGGTTGTATATGTTTCAGACAACAAAATCTATTTTGGTACACATAGTGATTTGATGAAGAGGGTAATGTCATATAAAGAACTTATGCAACACTAAAAGAAAAGCCTAACATCCGGCTATGCTAAGAAGAATGAAGTAAGCAGGAACGTGTAGGATATCAATAAAACATCTCCTATATTAAAAAGAGAATGGTATTGAATACAAAACTAAAAATTTAGTATAGGAAGTGATTACTAATAAGAGCAACCTCCAACAATCACTTGAAGTGGTGGTTGGAACTTTGGAACTACTATTAATCAATATATAGGAGGAGATAACTATGGGAAGTAATATTTTAGAAACTGAGGGATTATCAAAAAAGTATGCAGGGGTTCTACGTGTGAATGATTTGGATATTCGAATTAAGGAGGGGGAAGTGTATGGTTTCCTTGGACCTAACGGGGCTGGAAAATCAACCACTATGAAGATGCTACTAGGTTTAGTCAAACCTAGTACAGGGACAATTTCTATATTTGGAAAGCCGTTTATAGAAAAAAATCGTATTGAAATTTTAAATGAGATGGGATCATTGATTGAGTCACCTTCATATTATGGGCATTTATCAGGAAAAGAAAATATGGAAATTGTACGAAAGTTACTTGATGTACCCAAATCAAATATTGACGAAGCGATTAAAATCGTCCGCATGGAAAATCAAATGAATAAAAAAGTGAGATATTATTCGTTAGGAATGAAGCAGCGCTTAGGAATTGCAATGGCTCTGGCTGGATTCCCCAAATTACTTATTTTGGACGAACCAACTAATGGACTTGATCCGGCAGGAATCGAAGAGATTAGAGAGTTGATTAAAGCCTTGCCACAGAAGTATGGAATGACAGTTATGATTTCTAGCCATATATTAAGTGAAATTGATCAGGTGGCGTCATCCATTGGGATTATTAATCATGGAGAATTAATTTTCCAAGAAAGGAAAGAGGCATTAGAAAATGAACGCAAGCCTTATATTACTATAAGGACAAGTGATATGGAAAAAACTTGTAATGTTTTAAATATCCAGAAACCTAAAGGAAATTTTTCTGAATTAAATCTTGGAATTCTGAGTGATGAAGCTATTGGAAAAGCAATCTATACATTAAATAATCATAATATTATGATTTATCGAATAGAGGAACATAGGAGATCGTTAGAAGATATCTTTCTTGAATTAACCGGAAAGGAGCTGACGTTATAATGAAATATATAGAACTAGAGCTTTTTAAAATGAGGCACAAAAAAATATTTTTGATATTTTTTTTGATGCTAGGTGTTGAATTATTATTCATATTTTCTAATTATGGAAGAAATGAAAATTTTATAGAAATGATACCATCCCCTCTAGCTCCGGCTTGGGAAGATTTAATCACAGGACCAGCGATGTTTAATGGATTATTCTTTCCGATTATGATAGCAGTGATGGCTAGTCGTATGTGTGATCTTGAGCATGTTGGCAATACATGGAAATTATTAGAGAGCAATAATCAGTCTAGGGCATCACTTGTGATGTGTAAATTAGTAATTATTTGCGTTGCAATGCTTGGAGCTGTTTTAGTACAAGTGGTAACAATCGTTTTATATGGAAGAAGTGTCCATATCGTAGAAGCATTACCTTCTAAAACAATTGTTGAATTTGCAATAGGAACAGTGATGATTACTTTTGTAGTGATTACAATTCAGCTTTTTTTATCTTTGTTAATTCAAAACCAGTTAATTCCAATGGCAGTAGGGATGATTGGTGCATTGATTGGTTTTATCTCAACACTTTTGCCAGCAGGGGTACGCAATTTACTGATTTGGGGGAACTATGCAGAACTGATGGTACTGGGGCAGGAAACGTCAGATGGTAATTTACAAAGTACAGAGTTAGTTGTACGGGATATTAATTTTCTTCCCATTGTAATATTGTTTGGTGTTGGTATGATTGTCTTTTTCATCTTATTCCGAACATTCAAAAATATGGAAAGGTAGGGGTGAAAAATGTTAAGAAAAGTAATTTATGCAGAAAATTTAAAATGTAAGCATTCCAATATGTGGTTTGCAGTATTAATTCTACCGATATTAACAGCGACAATAGGTGCAATTATATTTGGGATAAACTCAAAAGCACATTTATATGACGGGAATTTATGGCAGCAGCTTTGGGTACAAACAGGTTTGTTTTATGGATATTTCTTTTTTCCAATTTTGATTGCCATATGTGCAGCATATTTGTGGCGACTAGAACATATGGAGCGAAACTGGAATAGGATAATGATATTTCCTTTTTCCAGAAACAAGATTTTTATCGCTAAGCTAATTGTATTGGCCAAAGCAATTTTTGTGGCACAGCTTTTCTTAATGCTATTAGTACTTTTTGTTGGGAAAATACTTTTTGGGTTTTCACAGCCGATCCCGTTACAAATTTTTTGGTGGCTTATAATGGGGTGGTTTTCAGCGTTAAGTGTAGGTGCGGTACAATTATATTTGTCTATGAGAATAAGAAGTTTTGCAGTACCTATAGGCATAAGCGTATGTTTATGTATGGTGGGTCTTGTTTTCTATACCCTAGGCTTTGGAAGCGTTTTTCCTTACTCGCAGATTGTTTTAGGATTGGCGTCGCAATCGGAAGAATTACCGGTTGAGAACTTATTTACATTGGTACCCTTTGTGATTTTTTATGTAGTATTATTTGTCAGTTTAGCAACAAATTATTTAAATACTAAAGATATTAAAGCAAATTAAAGAGGTGATTGTAAGAATGAAAAAATTTATTGTAAAGATAGTAGGACTGTGTTTTGTATGTGGAGTTATTTTAGGAAATGGAGTTATAACATATGCCGCTGATGAGCAAAACAGTATAGAAAAACTTCAAGCAGAAGAAAATAAATGGGAACAACTTATTGACGTGATTGTAAATTTAAAACATGAAAATCCTAATGCTTCAGAAGAACAGATTGTTGTAATGATTAATGAAATGACAAGAAGTAGATCAGTTGAAGTGAGAGGTATATCAGACATTTGGAACGCCTTAACTGATTCGGAGAAAAAATTAGTTATTAGATATCCATTTGATGCTTTAAAAGTAAATACAGCGAAGAATATTGCAACAAACCAGACAGAGATTAAATTTGGGAGAAACGGTCTGGGCGATAAAAGCGATGCATTTAGACATGGGATATGGAATGCGGAGATGACTATTTTGATAGGAATTGAGAAGGCTGAGCTCTTTGCAACTGCACATGAGGAAAAAGATATCTCTGGAAATGAAACAGATGGTTTTACCAAAATGGCACATAAAGAAATGGATTTACATAATAATGAAATTGGACGACAGATTGGGCAGAAAAATGAAAATTTGAACGAATCAGAAATGAGCGATTTGATTTATCAAGAAGTTAATAAGGCAAATTCAAATTTTATATGGCTTCATGAGTAAATTGCTGTAATGGTAGAAAGGAAAATATGGGGTTGACTAAAAAATTAACAAGAGTTGTAAGTATATTTTTAACTTTATTATTTGGACTCGGTATTCAGGTACATGCCATGGAAACAACACAAGTTGGGTATGCTAGTAAATATATTACAGTGAAAGGGAATAATATGCATCTTGCTTTGTATGGAAAATTGGATGCAAGTGGAGAAACATTTGCAGATGAGGGAAAAACCACATTGGTGATGATGCCGGCTCTGGGAGTTCCATCACCGCATATCTACTTCAAACCTCTGGCACAATCTTTAGATGAGAGTTTTAACATAGTGATTGTAGAGCCGTTTGGATATGGACTTAGTGATGGAGCATCGACTGCTCGAACTGTAGATAATATCAATGATGAATTGAATACTGCACTGGACACCATGGGAATTAAGCAGTGCGTATTGCTGGTACATTCGATTTCTGGAGTATATGGACTCAACTTTGTACAGAATTATCCGGAAAAAGTAAAAGGATTCATTGCCGTTGATAATACAGTATATGATGAAGAACTGGCAGAGGCTATGGAAATGGAAAAGAAATATATGCTGCAGGGCATTGATGAATTTCAGAAAATCAAGAATTCTTTTTCTTCTTTGGAAGAATTCCAGACGGCACTGAAAGCAGATCCGGAGAAATATGGAGCAGCATTACCACAGGTTTCCGGGTACACTTATACGGAGACTGATAGGGAGGAATACATTCAGGCATATTCTTTAAGCAGTAACGATACGGTTAGAAATGAAGTGAACGGGATGGATCAATCATTACTCTCTATAAAGAATAAAAAATTCCCATCGGCACTTCCTGTATTAACCATGATTTCTTCAGAGAATGTACAAAATGTTCCAGCATGGGAGAATGCTCATAGAAACCAACTGGATTTAGAATCTGGTAATCACCAGTTATATATTGTAAATGGAGGACATTATATCTGGTATACCAATTTAACGCAGGTTGTACAGCTTATCGATGAATGGAGAATAGAGAATCATTTTTAAAAGGAATCTGTGTGATGAGATTTCTAAATAAGAGAAAACAGAAGGGAAGTGTAGCTTGGGGAAAGTAACTATTTCAACTGTATTGGGATACAAAGAATATGTAGTGGAAAATATAAAAAACATCCGGGGAGAGGATGAAGAAAATTCCGATTTTAGGATTTATCCGGATTATCATAAGATTTATAGAGGACAGACGGAGATCGTCTTAACGAAAGCAGAGTATGAATTGTTTATGCTTTTGTCAGGGAGACCAGGTGTGATATTTACCAAAGAAAAAATTTTTGAGATTCTTTATAACGAGGAATTGCCGGAAAGCATTGATAATATTGTGTACTGTCTGGTATCCAGTATGAGAAAGAAAATTGAACCGGAGCTAAAGCAGTGCCGCTATATTAAAACAGTGAGAGGTGTAGGATATAAGTTTGAAGGAAAAAAGATGGACATCTTTCCAGAATAGTTGATCTGAAGACAGAGGAAATTTTTTAAAACCTCTGTCTTTTTTTGTTGCTTTTTTATGCCATCTTGCGTACAGAAGTAGTGAAAGTCACCTACCAAAAAGTATGCTTTTTGATGGGAGATGTAATAGGCTATTTTTTTATTTCCAAAAAGTATATAAGAAAGTTTTGAGATATGCCAAAATATTTTAAGACTTTTTGGGAATGTATAAAGGGGGATACGTATGGCATATTATGGGTATCACAGAATCAGTACTAAGGAACAACACTTGGACCGAGGTATTATAGAAATAAAGAGGTTCTGTGAAAATCAGAAAATTAAACTGGAAAGTATTTTTACAGATAAGATAACCGGTAAAAATTTTGACAGACCACGTTATACCGTTCTTGTGGAAGATGTTTTACGGGTAGGGGATACCCTGATTATTACAGAGCTGGACAGACTTGGCAGGAACAAGCAGGAGATTTTAAAGCAGCTACGTTTTTTAGAAGAAAAAGGGGTTCGGGTAATGGTATTGGAACTTCCTACCACGTTGTTTGACCTGTCTCAGATGGAAAATAATCTGGCAAAGATGATGATAGAAACAATCAATAATATGATGATTGAACTCTATGCATCCATGGCACAGGCAGAGATGGAGAAAAAGGAGAAGCGACAAAAGGAAGGTATGGAGGCAAAAAGGCTTCGGGGTGAATGGGATGAAGTAGGAAGACCACGGGCTATAGAACAGGAAAAGTTTAACCAGGAATTTATGAGGGTGGTACAAAAGAAGGTAACACCGACACAACTGCAGCGGGAGTTGGGGTTAACTTCTTCTACCTATTATCGGTATCGGAAAAACTTTTATGAAATTTTTCCGGAATTTCTTCAATCTGTATAGAGATGAGGTAATTACTAAGTAAAAGAAAAATTTAAGGAGGCAGATGTTATGAGTGAACACAGAGAAGGAACATTGTTTTATGATACTGAAACAGGGAGGTATGATATACGTTTTGATTTGGAATCTTTTTATGGAGGACTACATTGCGGGGAATGTTTCGATGTAAAGGTGAAAGATATTTGGATTCCGGTCCGAATTGAAATGGGAGATGACTGGTATCTGGTTGGACTGAACGTGTCGAGATTAGATGGACTGAGAGTACGTATGTAAATAGGAGGATAAGCCTGATGAGGGGAAGCACAATGAGAGAAAGTGTTACGGATGTTCGCATTATACTGGAATGCTTACAGGAAGCATATCAAATGGAAGGAGATATGGTACGGTCCGGGAAAAATATTCATGCGACTATGATATATCCATTTGTCCGTATGCTGCAGGAAAAGTGTAGGGATTTAACAGAGGAACAGATACATAAGACACTTTGGAAAGAATATGAGATTTCAGGGGCAGACAGGATGTTTGTGGAGAGGGCTTCAAAGATTTTAGAGCAATACGAAGGAGAATCTGAAGATGAGAAATAGTACAATGGAATATAAAGTAAATCAAGCCTATGAAGAACTAAAGCGTTTAATACAGTGGCATCCAGATAGCGAAGGAAAGTTTTTACAGAAAATGGTATGCTTCTTGTTACCTGAACAAAGAAAATATTGGACAGAGGCTATCCGTGATTTGAGGCAATCTTTAGAAACTGAACATGGAATGATATTTATTGAAAAATACAGAGGAAAATTGGAATGGTTGGATGATGTTTCGCTGTTGGAACTGGAAAGAAAGATAGGAGCAATTTATTTTGTTGATCATTATAAAATGATAGCAGACGAATTTCTATATAAAAAGGATTTTGAAACTGCCTTATTTTTGCGAATTGCAATGGAAACAGGGATAAGAAGTATAGACATTCCATATATAGAATGGTCCTGCATACATGGAAGAAATGTAGTTTTGCCAGAAGGAAAAACAGGAAATATATATAGGAAAGTAAATGGAAATTATCCCCAAATTTCAAGGTGTTCTTTACGAATTATACATCTATTATATAGGAAGCAAAAGATGATATTTACAAAGTCAAAAGAATATTATATCCATAGAATTAGACGATTTTGGGGAACAGGAGAATTTTCTTTTCATAGTTTCCGGTATTACAGAAGGAAATTGGAAATGGGGATTACAATAGGAATTCAGGTGCCAAAAGTGATACCAGTATAGTAAAAAAGCTCAAATATTTAATCAAATTCCAACTAGACATAAAAAAGTGCAATCTACGCAAAAAATGTAGAAAAATTTTATTTTATGGAGTAATAATTAAGTATCAAATATATTTTTAAGGAGGAAGCGAATATGAACGGAATGGAAAAAATGACAAAAAAAGAAATGGAAATGGTAACAGGAGGAAAATGCAATTCTGATTATGGATATTTTTTCTGTTGCCCAGCAAATGCTGATGATATGGTAGCCACAATTAAAAATCTAATGAATTCTGGACAGAAAGATAAAGCAAGCAGATACATTCAGTTTTGCTATGAAGTTTGTGGATACTAAAATAGCAGCAGATTAAATATTAAAGCAGAAAACAAAGGGGCGAGCTTGCATCGCCTCTTTATTTATTAGGGGGATGGATGACAGTATGAAATACAGATGTATAAAACAATATGATTCTATGGATTGTGCTGCAGCTTGTTTAGCAAGTATAGCGTGGTATTATGGAAAAAAGATACCTATACTGGAGATAAGTGAAGCTTTAGAAACCAGCAAAGAAGGAACGAGTGTTTGGGATGTATGTAGGATTTCTGAAAAACTGGGATTATTTGCATCAGCATATAAAAAAAACATAGACTTTAAAGAAAAAGAGCTGGAAGTGCCGTGTGTGGCTCATGTATATCAAGAAGATGGATTGGCACATTTCATTATAATTTATAAAATAAAAAAGAATAGCGTAGTTATTGCAGATCCAGCTGTCGGTATTATAGAGGTAGACAGAAAAAAATTTTTTAATTCGGAATATGGAGAAGATTCGCCATATTTTTGGACTGGAGTTATTATCTTATTTCAGACAACGGAAGAATTTTATAAAAAAAAGGAAGGCATGCGGATTGCAGAGAATAAATTTATAGAATTAGTAAAGAAGGAATGGAAAAGAACTATATATATTATATTATTTTCAGCAATATCAATGGCAATATCAATTGTTTCATCTTTCTATTTTGGGACGTTGATAGACACAGTTATTCCCAATAGATTGATTTATAGTCTAATATTTATGACACTAATGGTTATTTTAATGCTATTGATTAAGACTATTGTAGACTGGGGAAGAGCAAAGTTATCATTGGATATTTCAAAATCTTTTAACTTAGAACTTAGTCTGAAATATTATAAACATTTATTGGACTTGCAGGTGATGTCTATTGAAAAACGTAAAAATGGTGAGTTTATTTCACGATTTCAGGATGTTATTAGAGTTCAAGAAGCACTGGTAAGCAGCATATTGGTTTTACCAATTGATGCGTTGTTTATAATTGCGGTAAGTATCATTTTGTGTGTATTGAATATTAAAATCTTTGCTGTGGTAGTTGTGATGTGCTTTTTATATACTCTGGTTATGGTGGGATTTAGGAAATATTATAGTGTCTTAAATTCGGAGGAAATGTCAAGAGAGGCACGTGTGACTTCACATTTGATTGATTCTATTGAGGGGATTTTGACGGTTAAAGCGTATACGTATAATAAGACAATTTTCAATAATGGGAAAAAGAAAATAGAAAGATGGCAAGATACGATTCTTAACTTAGGAAGTACAGAAAACTTACAGTCAGCTATAAAAGTTTTAATAGGTGGTATGGGGGAGATTATTGTACTGTGCATTGGAGCACTTGAAATCATTGGTAATAATTTATCTATAGGGGAATTAGTTACGTATAATATTCTAATTGGATATTTATTAACGCCGGTTAAAGATATTGTAAATTTACAGCCATTATACCATTCTGCCCATGTTGCTATGGAACGTCTAGAAAGTGTGTTACGTATTAAAGTAGAGAAAACAAAGGAAGGTATAGAGCCATTTGAATTTGATGAAGAAATAGAACTGAAAGATGTTGATTTTCATTTTGTTTCTGGGAAAAATATACTGAACAATATTAATATTAAAATAAGAAAAGGCGATAATGTAGCTATTATTGGGGAAACAGGATCTGGGAAAACATCTTTAGCAAAATTGTTTATGGAATTTTATTCTCCAGATAAAGGACATATATATGTTGATGGTGCAGAACTTCAAAATTTCGAGGTTCAAGAAATTCGAAAAGCAGTTGTATATGTATCACAAGAAGATTTTCTGTTTACTGCAAGTGTTAGAGAAAATTTAAAAATGGGTAATGAAGAGATATCAGATGAGGAAATGATTGAGATTTCACGTAAGATGGGTGTGCATCAATTTGTAAGTAAAATGGAAAGAGCGTATGATAGTGTCCTTGAAGAGCGCGGAAAGAACCTTTCGAAGGGGCAAAGACAGAAATTGTCACTAACTAGAGCCATATTACGTCATCCTAAAATTTTAATTTTAGATGAGGCTACCAGTAATATGGATTCTATAAGTGAAAGGGAAATCTTGAATTATATTAAGGGAATTCGGGATATAACACTTATTTTAATTTCACATAGAATAAATGTCATTGCAGATAGTGATTGTATTTATGTACTTCAAAAAGGTAATATAGTAGCACGTGGGACAGACAAACAATTAAAGGAACAATGCAAATTGTATCGTCAATTATATGGTGAGGAGGAGAAATAGATGAAAAAGAAAAATATTATAATTTCTATAGCGTGCAGTATATTTTTCATAATATGCGTGGGAGCTGCAATCATTTTATTTCCAAAAGTAAAAGAAGAAACTATAGCATATTCTACTTCTATAGAAGACTTGTTTGAAAAGGAAGGACATTTTTATGTATATTTCAATAGAAAAGAGTGTCCATATTGCGATAATATAGAGGATGATATAAAACAATTTAAAAAAGAGAATGCGGTTTATGAGATTGATGCAGAAGCATGTAAAGGAACTAGGAATTATGATTGGGATTCCCATGAAAAGAAATACGATGTCGAAATTGGAGAAAAAGACAGTACCAGAAAAATTGTATTTTACGATGGATTAGATGAGAATTTGATAAAAGAAAAATATCCTCCAATCCACTATAAAATCATTTGGGCAAATGAGAATTATGCAGCACTACATGAGGGAAAAGAAGCTGGTAAAGTGTATGCTATTTCTACTCATCCAAATATAAAAAAAGAGGAGTTATCCGAAAAGAAATTTGTGCTGGGGGGAGTACCTACGTTGGTAGAGTTTGAAAATCATAAAGTGATAAACTTTTATTTTGATGATAAAGAAATTATAGACTTTTTGGAAAGCGATACTCAACCACTAGATAAATATTGGAATCTTGACTGATTTTATAAGTTATAAAGATATGCAATAAAGGAGAGGTTACTAATGAATAATGGTAGAGTAAGAAAATCTCTAAATACTCTGATAAGAGCTTATAAGAAAAAAAACAGGGAAAGAAATATTATTTTACAATGTATCGTAGTGAGCGTTGTAGTAGTATCATTAGTTATCATTTCTTTAATACATGGAAAATTTCAAGCGGATAAGTTGAAAAATCAATATCAAGATGGAAAAACAATTTCAACATTTATTGAAGAAGGAACAGATACAATAAAACGACAGCTACAAGATCTTTCCTATGTGAATAGTGTAGGAGAGGAAAAAGAGAGCGGAAGGTTGATGAATGGTAGGTATTCATATAGCAAATGTGTTGTTTTAGATGAAACAGCTTACGAAGATATGGTAAAGCCTACTTTTGTACATTTCTATGGCAATTATCCGGAACAAACTGATGAAATAATGATGTCAAAAAAAACTTTGGACTATTTGGGGATTAGCAGTCCCAAAATAGGAATGAAGATTACGTTAGACTTTTATTGGAATGATATTTTCACGACAAAAATGACAGGTAAACAAGAATTTGTTTTATCTGGATATTATGATAGTTATAATAATGAATTATCCGATAGTTCAATCGCATATATTTGCAAGAATAGAATAAAACAGGCTGGTATTTCACAATATCCATGTCGATTATGGGTTGATGTAAAAGATTGGGGACTAAGCGGAAGACAAGTAGAGAATAGATTAAAAAATGATATTAATCTCAATGATAAGCAAAGAATTATAAGCTATGATTCTGCAGAATACAGAGCAATTGAAGGGACGGTTGGAAATTATTTGCTTGCGTATATGTTTGTCTTGGCTGTGTTTTTTTGTTTGTTTTTAGTGATTTATAATGTTGTATATATATCACTGGGAAGTGATATTAAACAGTATGGATTATTGCGTACAATAGGTGCAACTAATAGACAGATAAAAAAATTAGTATGTATGCAAATAGGGGATATTTATTTGAAAAGTTGCTTATGTGGTGTAATAATCAGCATAGTTCTACAATATTGTGTTTTAAACAATGTGGTTAAAAATCTTTATTTAGGGGAGTATAAAGCAAATAGTCAATTAAAATTATTTAATTTAAGTGCATATATCGTGGTCCTTGTTTTAGTTGCTATAACTCTATTTGGGGCAACTCTTTTGGCAGTATATAAATTGACTATGATTACTCCTATAGAGGCTGCAAAATATGAGGAAGTAGTGGGAGAACAACAATCAGATTATCAGTTTGGGAAAATGTTCATTATAAAAAGAACTGGAATTATTTTTGGAATGGCTTTTCGTAACATATTACGTTATAAGAAAAAATTTATGTTCATTATAATATTTTTGGCATTTGGTTGTGAAATAGGGCTATTAGGGATTGTGGTCACCAAGGGGACAAATCAAATGAATAGATTACAGAAGAATCCAGATTTTACTATTGAAGTGCCAATGGATACTGTAACGTATTTAGTGGAAAATGGAAAAGATGAGGTGGAATTAATAACAGATGATAATATCGTGGATATCAAAAATACGCTTACTTCTTATACTGAGAATCTGAAAATAGTACAAGGTTTTCTGCCTATTATAAAAAATGCAGCAGAAACAGATAGCTTAAAAATTGTAGAGCATGATTCATTACCTGTAATGCAAACATTAGACGATAAAAGTATGAAAAAGTTAGTGAAATATGTAGAGGAGAATAATATACCAGTTGATCAAAAAACATTTAACGAGAAAGGTGGCGTGTTAATATTACATGAAAATTTAATACCACAAACATACGAAGATATAGAAACGGAATGTATTGGAAAAATAATAGAACTGTATGATTTGGTGCCCGTTGGAACAGCAATGCAGGAAATGTCCGCAGTTAAACTTAGAAATTGTGGATATATAAACATTTCACAGTCAGATTGTCCAACTTTGGATTTATCATGGAGAGGAAATGATAAAGTTTATCTGATTGTTTCAGATAAAACTTTCAGCAAATTAAAGGATGTTTTAACAGTTAGAAACTTGGAAGTACAGATTAATGTAAAAGCAAATAAAGAGGCTATTTGTAAACAGAAATTAAAAGCATGGGTTCAAGAGGCAAATCTCAAGTTTCAATCTACTACAGGCAACGAAAATCAACTTTTGTATGTGATAAAGTGTAATAGTGATGAAATTGCAAAACAGTCTTTGTATATTAGAACAAGTCAGATAATCATGTATACTATTAGTGGCATTTTAATATTTATGGGACTGCTAAATTATTTCAGTACTACATCTACAAATATAATTATTAGGCAGCGTGAGTTTTCCATTATGCGGAGTATCGGCATGACACAAGGTATGCTTAGGAAAATGCTTATATATGAGGGGATAATATACGTAGGAGGTGTTCTTGGGCTATTATTGATTATAGGAAGTATAGTTATGGGAATAGTAGTTTATATTTTAAAACAAAACATAGAATATTTTGTTTTTCAATATCCATTTGAAGGACTTTTATGTATTATATGTATTATGTCTTTTTTGTGTGTGATAATCCCTAATATATTCTTACATAAAATGGAAAGAAATAGCTTAATTGAAAGAATTAAGAAAGAAAGGTGATATACGAAAATATGAATTTGAGCTTCAAGAAAATGCTACAATAAGCTGGTCGAAAATATGTGTTGAATAAATTGTTGTATGAAGAAACAGTAGAAATGTAAAGAGTGTCATAATGACATGAAAAGAGCCGTCAAATTTGGACGGCTCGAAGTATTTCTATATGTTTATATTTTCTTAGGCATAGGAGCGTCAGCAGTTCTCAGTTTTTCAATTAAGGATAGGAGCATATCTGAGTTTTTCTGAAATTGTGTTTGAAAATCTTCTGTAACCTCATAGTTTAGGTACAGAGTTATCAATGTAGCATTCCATATTGAAACCATGGTCTTTTCAGATAGACGTCCTTCTAGAAAGCGTAGATGTTTGCTAAGTGTTGCTTTCGTTTTCGTCCATGCAAAGAAATAGTCATCTTTTAGTGGAATGTTAAATTTATGAAACCATTCCCGAACGGTATGTGTTTCTGATCTATCTCCACACTCCGGATCATTAAAGACGTATCCAACAGACAATTCTTCCGGATTTTCCGGAAAAATACCATCGGAGGGAAGGGCAAGGTACCGGCCAATCGGAAACATAGCACAGACTGCGGGTTTTACATCGTGTACCAAACATTTTTGATTTTTTAATAACGGGCAGCGTTTGACACTTCCTTGTGGTTTTAGGCGTACTACAGGGATATGAGAATTACGTCCAAGATAAGTTTCACAACAGATCCGGTAGAGGAGTCTACAAGGCAAAAGGCAATCACACCTGTGATATGGATTTTTGAAGCCTGTTCTTCCGATTCTAATACAACCAGCCGTTTCGCATCGCTTTTTGTCTGGCTTTCCATGACATGATTGATAAGATATTCCTGTTCCTGGGGGACATAGAGGACTTCATACCACTCATCTTTAGAGAAAAAGTTCAGTTTCACAGGAAATTCACCGTCAGTATGGTACACAATGGCGTTTTTGAAGTCCAAAAGCACCCAAAAAGATGCAATCATCCCATAATCAGGAGTGTTTGCAGATTCCTGGCTGTCGCAGAGAAGCCCGTTCTCCTTATCATAGATAATGCGTTTTTGTTTTACCAGACTGGTGATCAGAGACTTGATAGACTCTCTGTTTTTGGAAAAGAGCCGTAAGATCTGTTCATATTGCAACGAATGGTAAGTTGTAATGAACCGGAGCAGTTGGGCACCTTCCCCTTGATAGATTTCATTTCTTGTTTTCATGGTAATCTCCCTTCATTATATAATAGGAAGTTTTACTTACACTGTACGCACAGAATACGTTTTATTTTAGGGGAAGTACGCTGTACGTACTGTGTAAGTATTGGCTACTGTCAGCGAAAGGTTTACGGGTACAAAAAAAGCACCGATAAAGGTGCTGGTAAAAATAGGAATACTATAAGCAATACTTATTGTAACATGGGTAAAATTACCCTTCAATCGTAAAAGTGTGCCAATTTTGGGACATACAATTATTAATTTCATGAGTTAGGTTCTTCTGTGATTCTTCGGTTTTATCTTCCGATTTATTTGCTTATATGATAGAATGAATTGATAAAATAGTAAGAGACATCTGTAAATGATTTATTCAAAGTGTGTGATTACGCTAAGCTATTACAATATCTCAGATGTTTGAATATATACTTAAAGGCAAGTAAGGCTGTTTTACGTTAATTTATAAAAATTGATAGAAACAAAAATGAGGAAGAAGAGAGTTTATGTGTGAATATATAAAATGGATTTTCAACCCAGATAACATAAATACAAATATTTTTACAGTCATTTCTGTGGTATTATCTGGTCTTATTTCGTGGGGAATATCAGCAATTTATTTCTCTAGGGGAAACAGAAATAATCTAAGAGCCTCCGTGTTGTGTCCGATACGACGTTTATTGGAAAATAATCCAATTACGAATGAAAATTACCGAAAATTAGCGGAATACACAAAGGACTATAGCATGAAGTATCTTAAAAGTAGAGAACACCCAATTGTTGATGAACTTCTTTCAGCTTATCAAGAAGTGTGCCGTTATAAATATGAATATGTTTGTGCAGAGAGTTTGCAATCTTATTTCAATTATAAATTGAAAAAAAATGGAATAGATACGACTCCTGTACCTATTTATATTGAAGATGAACTTGTGGATGTTGAACCACCGCAAGATATGTTAAGTTTTTGTGATGATTTAGAACGGGCAATAGAGCAATTCCCACCAGAATATGATGACGAAAGATGCTTGGATGCGGTGACTAAATTATTCAGACACTACTGCAAGAGGTGCTATACGGATAAGGATATTATTTTTTTTGACGATTATACTCTTTTGGAGGTATTAGAGAAAGCGAAGAATAAGTCGAATTGGGACAAGAAATTTGAACGATATAAGAAAGCAAAAGAAGCTTTTTTGAAGATTAAGTAATATGCAGAATTGTGGAATGGATTTTCTCTTGCAAAAGTATAAAAAGGAGGAATAAAATGCAGGAAGAAATGAGGAAAAATACCCTGGGATCATTAGTGGAAAATGAAAAAAAAGGAACTATTTATGCTAAGATAACAAAAAGTCATCCATATAATACAATTCATGGAGGTTATTTTGATTATAGCTTATGGATAGGCAAAATATTGGATTGTAAAGCAACAAAAGAATTTGGTGATTCCGATACAACGATAGAAACACTAGAAACGGCAATACAATATTTTCACTATGGGGATCAAATAACAATTGTAAGCTTTGAAAAATTGGTGGATAAAGTTCAAGATTTTCGAGTTTTTCCAGGAAAGGGAGAGTGTTTACAGGTTAGTCATCTTTACGTTTTGGATGTGTTGGAATTAAAAGAAAAAAGTACAGTGGACTATATTATGGAACATATAAATCCAGAATATTGGAAGACAACGGGACTTGGATGTTCGACATATCACATAAGACAAAAAGGATTAGAGGAAATAGCAGATTATTATGAAGCTTGTGTTCGTAAATATATTGTACAAGAATCAGATAATATTATCGAAGAGGAAGTAGTGAAAACTCAAGAAATGAAGAGTAGTTGGATTCCAAGGAAGCAAAAATTAAAAGAGAGTGTGAAGCGTATAGTAAAAAGGATGAAAAATATTAAAGGATGACTGTTAGTTTGAGTTTTTCTGGAAAAGGGCAGTGTTAAGACTGCCCTTTTTTAGAAGAGTAGTTTTGAACTTTGAGTTCTCATCGGAAAGAGAGTACGGGGGGAACTACCTGCTATAAAGGTTATTTATTTTTTATCAGTTCTTCATCAGTACTATTTAATTTTTTTTCAATTACCTCTATTTTCTTTTCAAGCATTGATACTTTTTTTTCCATATCATCAAAATCTTTTTCTCTTTTTTGACTTTTTGGATCAATGCTTGAGAGAAAATCGGGAATAATACAAGCATCAAAAATGAAAAGAAAGGCAGTATATAATTGGATGATTAATTTAAGAGTGGGTTGATTGAAATCTGCAAGAGCTAGACAGGATGCAAACCATAAGCTGGCAAAAAAACTCATTTTCTTCAAATATTGTTTTCCGTGTTTATCAAGGATTAAAATCATTACTATGAATGCGAAACTTATAGCAAACCCTATTATTTGTAAAAAAAGTATAAGCTCATTATCAGCCAAGTATTCTGACGAAATCAGAAGTACAAACATAAGAATGGTTATCCCCATCATGAATGGCCATTTTTTCAATGCATTGTACATTGCTTTAAATTGTTCTTTCACACTTTTAAATTCCTTAGTCATATCTAATTCTTTCACTCCGTTAGTCATTTGAGATAATAGGTAAGATTAGAGAAATCTCCCCATTTTGTAAAGAAATTATTAGTTTTCCGCTATCATATTATAGCAAATAAATATAAACAGAACAAGAAGTGGTATTTGGAAACTTATAACTAACTACTGTAAAAGTACAATTGGGAAAATCAAATTTTTATAGGCACTCATTTTAATATAGAGAATGAGTGCCTATATGGAAAATGTCGATTTTATTTTGGGAAAAATTTATTTAAAGTTTCCAGTGTCCCCTTTGAAGAAAATCCCCATAGTATGCTGCTAAGAGCGTTAATAGCAGCCTGCCTTCTTCGGTAATACGTCCGGTAGGAGATACTGGGAACATGCTTTTCCAACTCTTCCAGGATTTCCTCTGTGTTTTTCAGTTCATGGGGAGACAGAAAGGCGTAATATAATATCCAGTAATATTCTTCCCCATGCTTATGATTTTTCCGGAGCAGATCCACAGAAGAGAGAAGCAGCTTTATCATTTTATTGCTGCGGGCAATGCTTTTTGCCCATTCTTCAATCTGGCTGTCTCCCAGATCTGCTCCTGCAGCATAGATGGAATCCAGAAATTCGTCTATACTGGTGTTGTATTCCAGTTGGAACTGAATTTCTACCTGCCGGACAGCAACCATCAGGCTATAAGTAGAATCCCGGTAACAACGGAGAAGCTTATAGGTATCATGGTACAACGGATTATTTTCTACTTCAGCAGAAACAGGGTGGTGATTTTTCTTTGCCATTATACAACCCCTCCTTTCAACAGAACTTCTGGGATTTCAGCGAAGGCAGGTAAGGTATGCTGCAGAGGCGGAGTATGCCCTGGGACGTTGGTGACGGCGGGATTTTCCGGTTTTAGTTTTAACTCAAACTGATAGGCTGCTTTCCCCCAGGGGCAGATAATACGTAGTGAATATAGATATATACTATCTTTGCAGGCTGATAAAGGAGATAATATATACTTTGTTTTGGGGCATCTACAACAAGAAATGCCTTGTATTTCCAGTATTTCAGCGACTTTGCGAACAATGGCTTTGATGTGTGATTCTGGAACGCAGGAGCCTTCCTGTGAAACGATGATTTGTTCGTCAGTAATAGATTCTGAAACGCATTCAGAATTGTTTTTAACAGGCAAGGTGTCTTCGGGTATATGTATTGGCAGTTGCATTTTCATGGCAATTTCCTCCTTATCAATCATGACATCACTGATATTAAACATAACGGACAGATAATTACGCAGATATACCATGCTGCCATGTTTCCCGGAATAGGAAATCAGTGTGATCATGTCGGTATCTTCAAGTTTTTTTAGCAGACGGGACACAGAAGATTTCGACTGTTTCCAACGTCTGGCAAGTTCCTGATAACTGAACAAGGGATTTCCAGTCTGATTGCGAAAATATACTACCGGACCGGCATCAGAGCCTTGCACAGATGGATCATTGTAGACTGCATGAATCCAAAGATCCAAAAGAGCATCCATTTCTGAACATTTTCCCAGTCCGATTAGTTTATGAACATCTGCGATTGGAAAAAAGAAAAACCCGATGTCTTTTTTGCATGGGTAATTATAGGAAAGGGCAGTATTATCTTTTGGCCAGTCTTTGATCTTGTATTGGATAATCTTATTTTTTTCGTGCAGTGAGTAGGTTAGAAGGTTTTGCTCAACCAGGGTATCCAGTATGGATATGACCTGATGCTGGAATTTTTGGCGGAAGTGAATCTGTAGTTCTTTAAGAGAACAGATCCATTCGCCAGGAACAACTTTGTAAGTAAGGTGTTCGATGTTCCGATAAGAGGAGCTGTAATTTGCATAAGAACATAAAATGAGAAAATAAAAAAGACAGGAACCTCCGTTGGTACGGATGTTTCTGTCTTTCATAAGGGTTTGTATAAATTTCCGGTAAATCTGGCAGCGTGGAAAATCCACAATTTGTTTTAACTCTAATTGATAATTCACGATAAACCTCCATATAATATTGTAGTTGTAGTAAAATAATTGTAGACGAAAGATACTAAAATGTATATAATATGCCCATAGGGGTGCTAAGTGGCATAGATTTGGCACAGTAAAATACCTGATATGGCATGAAAGCAACATGAAAATTAGGGTGGATATAAGGTGGACAGTTTGGAAAACCTTAGAAATATCTTCTAAGGTTTTTTTGTGTTAATGTATACTGACACTTGCGATAGTGACACAGAATTGATTCTGATAATTTCTGGAAGTCACAGAAATAACAGGCTACAGGAGGGGGAATTTCGGTGGCTCCTGAACTGTTAGATGTTCACCGATCAGCTTCTCCATCCAGACCATATTATACCAGTGGTTGAATTTGTAACCGCATTTATGGAACTCACCTACAAGACGATATCCCATATGAGTGTGAAATTCCACACTGTTTTTGTCAAGATGTTCATCTTCCTTTGGAGGATAGGCAATGCAGGCATTCATATTCAAGATACCCTGCTCACGTAAAGCGGTTTCAAGGGCATCATGAAGCATGCGGCCTATCCCTCTGTGTTTAAGAGACTGATCAACATAAATAGATGTTTCCACAGCCCAGTCATATGCAGGTCTTTCATGGAAAGGACCTGCATATGCATATCCAAGCAAAGTTCCTTTTTCCTCAGCTACAAGGTAAGGGTATTTTCTCAGAGTGTGTTGAATCCGGGAAGCAAATTCTTCTGTGGAGGGAACATCATATTCAAAGGTGATGGCTGTATTTTCTACATATGGTCTGTAAATTTTAAGCAGTGCCGGCGCATCTGCAGCAGAAGCGGTACGGATTATTATTTTATTGTCCATGATAATTTCCTTTCTGAAGTGTGTTTGAAAAATATATGTAACTATTCATCAAATTCTGCAGTCACTATAAAACCTCGCGGTGTATGTTCAATATTTTTTACGATTCCTTTTCTGGATCTGATGCGTTCTGCATTTGGATAACAGCCGGACATTGCCACAGCCGGTTCAATGATATAACTGTAATTCATAAAAGACTGATATTCGGAAATTTCTATTTCATCTCCCACATTTATTAATCCCTGACGTTCCATTTTAAATTTTTCCTGACGCATATAATTCCTTCTTTCTGTGTCAAGCGGATAAAATCATCCGCTTTGCTACGCAGCTTTACACCGAATAACTGCTCCGCAGGGGACTTACCTGATTCGGTTAAATAGAGTAACAGTTCAGTATATGATTGTTTTACCAAAGTGCTGTCATAAGTGAAGCTGCCATATAAGTATAACACAAAAAAAGTAAACAACAATGATTGTTATAAAAAAGTAAAATAAATGAAAAAAGTACTTGAATACGTAGGATTAAGCATATATAATTAATAGAAATTGTGCTGTTTACAGATAAATGTCAGAACTTTGCGACTGACAGGATTTTGGAAGCTGCTTTTTATATTGATACGGAAAGGGGAAATTACATGAAAACGATCGTCGTTTGTGATGATGTTGAGATTGAAAGACTTCTTTTAAAAGAAATATTGTGTCAGTATTTTGAAGAAATAAATGAAGAGGTTTCAATTGTAGAATATGATTCAGGAGAGACGCTTATAGCCGATGTGGAAGAAGGATACATTGCTATGGATCTGCTTTTTCTGGATATTTGTATGAAGAAACTTAATGGAATGGAAACTGCAAGAAAATTGAGACAGATACAGTGTAAGGTGCCGATCATTTTTCTTACCGCCTCACCGGATTATGCCATAGAGAGTTATGAAGTACAGGCTTCCGGATATTTGTTGAAATCATTTTCAGAAGAGAAACTGATGAAACTTCTGAACAGGATTCTTAAAACGGATATGAAAAGGCGTGTTGCAATCAAAAACAGAAGACAGTACCGTTATCCATGTACAGATGATATCATGTATATTGACAGCGATAAACATAATGTCACCCTGCATCTGTCAGATGGTTCCGAAATTATAACAGTGGACAAGCTGGGAGAAATTGAGAAGAGAATTAACGAGAAACGTTTTCTGCGCTGCCATCAGAGTTATCTGGTGAATATGGATTATATTAAGGATGTAGAGGACGATTTTATTATGGAAGATGGAACACTTGTGCCTATACGTGTTCGTGGGCGGAAAGAAATACTGGATACGTACTATGATTATTTTGTAAATCATTTTGGAGACTCAAAGGACACTTTTGCAGAATAAATTGCTGAATTTGCATAAAATGAAAAGTGGGCATAAATGCTGATATAATACACATTAAGGTACAGCTGATATAAAAACAGATAAACTGGGAACGGGGAATGAAAGACACAGTATTATTGTTTTAAATCAGTCGTTATACCTGACCTATTATTAAAAAGTGTGTGAAAAGTGTGTGTTATAAAATGTGTGTGAATGTGTGAAAAATCCCCACCGAAAGTCAATGTTTCCTCGGCATTGAAATTTCGGTGGGGATTTTTTGATATAATATTATCTGATATCAGATGTATCAGAAGAATCCTGTTCAGCAGTTGTCAGGGCAAGCTCCAGAGAAGTGTCTGTGAAGAAGGTATTAGCATTATACAGGTACAGAATTTCCTGAACATTTTCAACCTGCATTAACTGTTCCAGATCTCCAAAGTAATAACGGGGATCAATCATTATGATCTTTCGGTAATGCTGAGCAAGAAAAGGGATGAAGCTGTTTGCGTATGAATCCTTAAGCACAAGCAGTGTATTATCTGTTTCAGTAGGAGTACTGATCTTTATCTGAGCGTGGTTTCCACCAAAGAATAATGCATATTTATCTCTTGTCTCAAGTTTCTCAGTATCATAGAAGCTGGCACTTTTTTTCTGTTCGTCTACATAATTAACTACAGAAGAGAGTGCCTGATCTCCGGTGGGGAGAAATACATCGATCTCATCTTTTTCGCCGGAGCGGAAACCGCTTTTGGCAGACAGTGTTCCCTGAAAAGAACGGGTGACAGGTGCTTTGTCATAAGTGTCTGCTGAAGTATCAATTCCCATATCTTTGGCTGCCTTAAGATAGGCATAATAAGCACCCTGGGTAGTCCAGTGATGATCAGTGTGATAATAGAGGTCTTCCATTTTGTGATCTTTAAAAGTGCTGCGAACATCAATAAAGGTCACACCTGCATCGGTCAGGGAGGCAGAGAGGCTGTCAAGCCAGGAATTCTGATCCTGGACAGGGGCAAAAGCAGGAAGCCTGTCGCTCAGGATATTCACAGAATTTGGGGCAATCAGTGCATATTGTTTCAGATCAGAATGTTTTTGCGCAAAGTCAGTCATTGCTTTTACAGTGGCGTCATACTGTGTCTGATCAGGCGCTTTAAATTCTTCCATAAGATATCCGGATTTTCCAACGTATACGCCATTAGATTCTACTTTTCCCATCAGACGGTCAGTTCCGGCTTTCAGGGTAATCCACAGATCGCGAAGTGGAAACTGATCATTTTCATAGGTTTCAAATTGTTTTTCAAATCCGCCGGAAGCAATCTGACTGCCGTTTAAATGAGGCAGGGAAGAAAGTACGCGGTTTTCTTTTTCAGAAAACCCTCTGTCAGGAAGCACAATGCTCAGAATGAGTACGATCAAGGGGATAAATAAAAATAAAAGTCCCATTCTGTGGAAAAATAAACGATAATTTCTTAATGATTTTTTCATATTGTTTACCTTCTAAAATTTTGCATATAAAAATGGTGTGTAAGAGTTATAAACCATATAGGCAATCGATAATGCAAATAAAATAAGATTTATGATCACTGCAGCAACAGGTCTGCGTCTGACCAGACGCTTAAAGTACTGGTAAGGAGCAGGACGGCACATAAGAATACTGATCAGAAGAAGGATAAATCCTGTCTTGAGGTAGTAAAGTGCAGTTTTGTCTATGAAACCGGAAGCTCCGATCCCAAACATAGTTCCAAGGTAATGGCCAAGGGCACCAAAGTCTGTTTGGCTGAAGAATACCCATCCGATCATGACTACAAGCATAGTGTATACAGTGCAAAGCCAGGATGGTATTTTTTTCAGATATTTCTGAAGTACAAATTTTTCGAGTAAAAGGAAGAGTCCGTAATAAACACCCCATAGTACGAAATTCCAGCTTGCACCATGCCACAGACCGGTAAGTGCCCATACCACAAGGATATTTCGGATATGTTTCAGAGTGGAGACCCGATTACCGCCAAGCGGGATATAAATATAATCTCTGAACCAGCTTCCAAGAGAAATATGCCAGCGTCTCCAGAATTCAGAAACACTGGTGGAAATATAGGGATAATCAAAGTTCTTATTAAAATCAAATCCCAGCATTTTTCCCAGACCGATGGCCATATCCGAATAGCCGCTGAAGTCAAAATAAAGCTGCATTGTATAAGCCAGAATGCCAAGCCATGAAGTAAATACAGACATCTGTGGATGACCACAGATACTGCTGTATAAAACCGAGAGATTATCTGCCAGAAGAACTTTCTTTGCAAGACCTTTGACAAAAAGCTCTGCACCGATACCGAATTTGGAGATATTGATGGTGCGCTGCTTCAGCTGCGTCTCTATATCCGTATATCGTACGATTGGTCCGGCAGAGGTATAAGGAAACATTGTGCTGTATACGGCAAAGGTCAGGAAATTTCGCTGCGCACTGACCTTACTTAAATAAATATCAAAAAGATAGGACAAATTACGGAAAGTGTAGAAAGAAAGTCCTATCGGCAGCGAAAGTTCCGGATGAGGGATATGGATACCGATGATTCCTCCGATTGTGTTAAGTAAGAATCCATAATATTTAAAAAACACAAGTACTGCAAGATTTATAATGATCGAGAAGATCAGATTAATTTTCTGTTTCCTGTCATCATAATATAAACGTTCCAGTTCTGTACCCATATAATAGTTGAAGATACTGGAAAACAGCATGAGGATCACATATACAGGTTCTCCCCAGGCATAAAAGATCAGACTGCCCAAAAACAGCAGCAGATTGCGGAGCTTTCCCGGTACCAGGTAGTAGATCAGCATGAAAACCGGAAGAAAGCAGAATATAAAAAATATACTGTTGAATACCATATTAAAAGTTCTCCAATCTGGATATTATGAATATTATAGTAATTCTCTTAACTGCATTTTCTCTTAACGGTATTATTAAGAGGACTGCCATAGTAATGGTTCTGCAGTCCATTAGCGTAAAATGCGGAACAGTTACGAGGATTAAAGTAAAATGCTTATATCATGGAAAGAAAGGCAGTGCGCCAGTTCTGTGCGTCTGCGCCGCACATATAATATACATAGTTTCCTTTTTTTCCAACAACTGCATTGTTCAGAAGAGCCATCTGATCTGTGCCATATCCCTCAAATACCTGCTTCTGACCGGAGAGATGGGCGTTTGCATTTTCAAGCAAAGTATTTGCCTGGGTATTGTCAGTGGCTTTCATAATACAGATTTCTTCTACTGCCATGGGTGAAGCGGCTTTGTAGAAGAAATAACCGTCAATATTGCGGTCATCTGTCTGATAATAATGTTTCAGATCAGAACGTGCTTCTTTATTTAAAGAAGTGATATCAGAATCCTGTTCCATAGTCTGTGCAATCTGTTCCATGGGTACATTCTTTGCGCTGTCGGAGGTATACAGGACAGTCAGATATGCGATAAGGAAAAGAACAAATGCACCTTTGATAAAAATATGTAAATAATTTTTCATGCCTTTAACCCCGCAATCTGTGCCATATTTGTCAGCCATTTGGGATAGTAGTCCTGAATCACATGTTCACCGTCCGGTTCATACAGATTCTCTGAACTGTCTGTTACAATCGTTGAATTGTCAATAAAGGTACATCCCATTTCCTGACAGAGTTTGATAAGTCCTTCATTATAATCAGGGTAATATCCAAGATCAGGAGTCTGTGCGATCGCTTCATCAGTAATCGGCAGAATGCAGTTGATATAAATTGGGACATCTGGTAAGGCTGTCTGGATTTTCTTTATCTGCGTCCTGTATGCATCAATAAATTCTGATGAAGCCGAACCATATATTTCCAGGTCGTTGGAACCAAATGCCATGAATACATGAGAGGGATTCAGAGCAATTGCCGTACTGATCTGATCATCGGCTGCACCTACATTTAATCCTCGTTTGCTGACTACCACATCCGTATCCAGATATCCGTATTCTACGATGGATTCTGTGATAGAGTCACCGATGATGACGTTTCCGGCAAAAACCTGTCGGATTTCTACATCACTTAACAGGGTAGATCCGGAACCGTCTGAAGCATCAGAACCGGAAGAAATGCCGGTTGTCTGTTTCAGAGCCTGAAGCTGTTCTTCTGTCTGTGAAATGTCTGAATTTTCCAGAGCCTGAAGGCGGGCTACATTTTCTTTACAGACAGAATCATTCTCATTTCCGCGGGTGCATAAAAAAATCACTGCACCGGCGAGTATAACACCGACAGGGATAAGAAATAAAACTTTATTCTTTGGTTGTTTTTTCAAAATAAATCCTTCCTATGGAAAAATATCCATTTTATGACACAGTTTTATTTATAGCAATACTCTCAAATGTATTATTTATGAGTATCGCTATAATTATAATACGCACTAAAAAAACTTCAAGGAAAAATTCACAAATTTTACACAAAGTCATGCAGTTGCCTGTGGACGAAGAGAAAGAAAGAAGTTATACTATTTTAGAAGAAATGGAATAGTATTTTTAACCGAATCAAGTAAGTCCCCTGCGGAGATTGCGAAAAGCAATAAGAGTGGGTGTGGACTTGCTATCATACAGTCAGGAGGAAAAGGTTATGGGGAAAAAAGTTTCTGATTTTTTAAAAAGCGAGATTTTATCATCGGTTTTTTATCTGGCATTTGGTCTGTGTCTGCTCCTGGTTCCGGACCAGACCGTAAACATTATCTGCAAGATTGTATTCGGACTGGTAATGATCGCTTCCGGTATTTATCATATTGTTATTTATACAGCTGAGAAGGAAAAGGCAACGATTCTTGATCTGTTTACGGGTGTGATCGTCATGGTGCTTGGAATTTTTCTTTTCTTTACACCGCAGATCGTGATCAAAATCCTGCCATATTTACTGGGAGCCTTGGTACTGGTTGACAGTATCTGGAAGATAAAGGGAAGTTACAGACTGAAAAAAGCCCAGAGAGGACGCTGGAAGATTATTCTTATTGGCTGTCTGGTATTTATTGCGCTGGGTGTTTCCATGTTGCTCTATTCTTTTTTGAGTGTAACCCGGATGATCCTGTTTTCCGGAATTATTCTGACTGCTGATGGAGTGGCAGACATTGTATTTTTGATCATGATTCGTCTTGGAATGAAAAAATCCGAAAAACTCTGTGCTGAAAAAGAACAGGAAGAGAATGGCAAAGAGAAACCATGGGATGACCCGGAAGATGCAGGTCTGGACGAAAAAGTGCAGGATAAATCTTTAAATGAAGATGAAACAGAATGGAAGCAAGATACAGATTCTCAGGTTCAGGAAGCGGAGATGGAAATAGAAACCGGGAAGACTGCAGATGCAGCAGATGCAGACGCCATTCTGGATGCAGAGATGCAGACTCCGGATGAAGGCGTGGAAAGTCCCGGCAGAGAAATCCGGGAAATGCTGAAAAATCATGATGAACCGCTGGAAGAATGGAAGGACTGAGTGAAATATGCAGGAACAGAATCCCATTGTACTGATGAATTTCTCCGGAATTTACAGAGAAGAAGAATTCTGGAAAAACAGACAGGTATCCTGGATTGAGCTTCAGGATGTCTGTGGGACAAACTGCTATTGTGATGAGGAAGCAATCGCAGAGATTAATAAACGAACAGAAAATTATCCAACTGCCGGAATCCATTTTATTGATTCCGGCAATTATCACTATATGACAAGACTTTGGCTGACAAGAATGGATCAACCGTTCTGTCTGCTGGTATACGATAATCATACAGATATGCAGCCTCCGGCTTTTGGTGGGATTTTGTCGTGTGGAGGATGGATCGCGGCAGCGTTGGAGGAACTGGAGAATCTGAAATATGTGATCCTTGTGGGACCGGATGAAGCAGCCTATGAGCAGGTAGATGAGAATCTGAAGGACAGAGTGATATTTCTCTCCAGAGAGAAACTTCAGGTGATGAATGATGAAGAGAGAAACTGGTTTCTCAGGGAAACAGTCAGTGAAGTATGTAATTGGAGAAAATCGGAAGGTTTACAGGAAGATGCTGAAAAATTCCTTCCATTATATATATCTGTTGATAAAGATGTGCTTTGTACAGAGGATGCACAGACGACATGGAGCCAGGGGGATATGAGGCTGACAACTTTGGTGTCCGGTGTACAGACTGTATTGGAATGTGCAAAAGAAAGCAGTGGAAAGATTGCCGGTGTGGATATCTGCGGAGAAGCAGATGCGGAAGCGGTACATGAGAATGAAGCCAATGATTATGCAAATGAAAAATTGCTGGAGGTTTTTGATGGTTTATTTGGGAAATCCGACTGTGAATAATAAATAAAATGAGAGAGTGACAGGAAGTATTTTAAGATTTGAGAGGATTTGAGACATGCATAATGAATTGTTGCATATAGGACCGTTGACGGTATATGGTTATGGATTTATGATCGCCATGGGAGTATTGGCTGCCTGGTTTGTGGCTGAGCAGAGAGCGCGTAAACTGAAACTTGCATGTGAACATATTTTTTATCTGGTAGTGTGGTGCGCCATTGGTGGATTTACATCTGCGAAGATTTTGTTCTGGATCACCAACTGGAGGGAATTTCTGCAGAATCCAAGGCAGATCATAGGATCAGATGGATTTGTGGTATATGGAGGAATCATCGGAGGAATTCTGGTGGGCTGGCTGTACTGCAGGATAAAGAAGTTGAAATTTCTGGAGTATTTTGATCTGATGATGCCATCCATTGCACTGGCACAGGGATTTGGCAGGATTGGATGCTTTCTGGCAGGCTGCTGTTATGGGAAAGAAACTTCAGGGCCTCTGGCGGTTACGTTTACAAATTCAGATTTTGCACCCAACAATGTTGCTCTGATCCCGACACAGATTTATTCCGGTTTTTTGGATTTTGCCCATTTTCTGCTGCTGCTTTATGTGGCAAAGCATAAGAAAGCAGATGGACAGGTGGCTGCCTGCTATCTTATTTTCTACAGTATAGGAAGATTTGTGATCGAATTTTTCAGAGGAGATATTGAAAGAGGAAGCGTAGGAGTATTGTCGACTTCGCAGTTTATTAGTATTTTTACAACTGTGGCTGGAATTATACTATTACTGACTGTTGTGAAGAAACAAAAGCAGGAAGCGAATATCAGTCTGAACAGTAAAGGTTAGAATTGTCATAAAGAGCATATATTGTGCATATCATGTATAAAAAATCCAGGGAGGACAGTAATGTTCGGACCTGACGATTTTGAAGTGCAGATACAGCAGGAAAACCCCCCGGGCATTCATGCTGAGCCGTCAATACCGCCGGCACAGGATGAAGAGTACGGGGATTTTATTGTAAAACATGGACAGAATATGGGTGGAAAATTTCTTCCTGTGAATGAATTGTTTGGAATTCTATATATTCCGCTGAATGAGATTGGTCCGCTGGAAATTAATTCCTATACGTATGCATCTTTGCCGAAGTGTTATACATTTATGGATGCGGATGCATTAAATTCATCCGGGATTACGCGGTTACATAATCATCCCTATCTGAAACTTCAGGGAGAGGGCACAGTGATCGCAGTGATTGATTCCGGGATTGATTATCTGAATCCAATCTTTCGAAACGGAGATGTAAGCCGTATTGCATATATCTGGGATCAGACAATTCCGGGAAATGAGGATGAACAGGTTCCTTATGGAAAGGTTTTTACCGGAGAGGAAATTAATCAGGCATTGCTGTCGGAGAATCCACAGGAAATTGTACCCTCATTGGATGAGAACGGACATGGTACAGCTATGGCAGGGCTGGCAGCAGGCAATTTTGTACCCACAGAAAATTTCTCAGGAGCAGCTCCGAAAGCAACGATCATTGTGGTGAAATTAAAGAAAGCAAAATCCTATCTGAGAAAATTTTACCAGTATCCGCCACAGGCACCGGTATTTCAGGAAGACGACATTATGCTGGGGATTTCTTTTGCAGTGAAGATGGCACAAGAGATGGGAATGCCGGTTTCCGTTTGTCTGGGACTTGGCACCAATCAGAGCGCACATGTTGGTGATAGTGAGCTGAGTCGATATGTAGATTATATTAATGAAGATTCTCAGGTATCAGTATCTGTGGCAGCAGGAAATGAGGGTGCAGCACAGCATCATTATACAGCAGAGTTGGACTATGTGAAAAATCAGGATACTGTTGAACTTCGTATTGCGGATAAAGAAGAAGGATTTTCCATGGAATTTTGGGGAGATCCGCCGGATGACTATGGGATATCGTTACAGTCACCGGCAGGAGAAAAGCTGTATGTGAGCAGTTCTCTTGGTGCAGGTACTCAGGAATTAAGTTTCATTTTTGTGGAGACGAAAGTGCTGGTCAATTACGTAAAGATGGAGCGGATGACCGGGAAACAGCTGATTTATTTTCGCTTCTTTCATCCGGCAGCAGGTATCTGGAAGGTAAATGTCAGTAAAAAAGGAATATCGGGAAGCAGGTTTCACATGTGGCTTCCGGTGCAAGGGCTGATTTCGCCGGATACTTATTTTCTGGAGTCTACACCTTATATAACTGTTACTGCACCTGGGGATTCAACCAGAGGTATTACGGCAACAGCTTATCAGTATCTGGATAACAGTCTGTATTTTCAGGCTGGGAGAGGGTTTACTCCAAATAACCAGGTGACACCTGATCTGGCAGCACCGGGAGTAGATCTGCTCATTCCATTGCCGGGAGGGGCGTTTGGAAAGGCTTCGGGGAGCAGTCTTTCTTCGGCTGTTGTTGCAGGAGCAGCAGCATTGGTGCAGGAATGGGCGATCGTGAGAGGAAATATTCCTTATGCATCGGGAAATACGGTGAAGTTTTATCTGCAGAAAGGGGCAGTGAGAGAAGAACAGATGGAATACCCCAATCCGGGATGGGGATATGGAAGACTGGATCTGTATCGGACATTTGAGATTATAAACTGAAAGGTTTATGAAATACTGGAAAATACATATAAAAGATAAAATAATAACCAAATTTTAAGAGTAAATATTGTATAGTTTTAGACCAAAAATAATTAGGCTGTCTAATTGTTTTTTTGGACAAAAAATGTTACAATCGTACAAAAGAAATTGGGAGGCAATTATGAAGAGAGGCAGTATTTTTGAAACTGACGGAATCCCCCGCATGAGTGAGGCTTTACCCCTTGCCATGCAGCATGTCGTAGCTATGATCGTTGGCTGTGTCACACCGGCGATCATCGTTTCCGGAGCAGTTCCAGGCGGACTCTCCAGAGAAGACCAGGTTATCCTAATCCAGTCGGCACTGGTCATTGCAGCATTGTCAACTTTGCTTCAGCTGTTTCCGATTGGCGGAAAGGCGAAATTTGCAATTGGCTCAGGCCTGCCTATTATCATGGGTGTCAGCTTTGCTTACGTGCCAAGTATGCAGGCGATAGCGGAATCGTATGGAATAGCAGCAATCATGGGTGCGGAGATTGTTGGTGGTATCGTAGCAGTTGTTATGGGTTTGCTGGTCAAGAAGATTCGGATATTTTTCCCGCCGCTAATTACAGGAACAGTCGTATTTACCATCGGTCTTTCCCTGTATCCGACTGCCATTAATTATATGGCAGGCGGTACCAGCAGTCCAAATTACGGATCCTGGCAGAACTGGGCAATTGCATTTTTCACGCTGATCGTTGTTACAGCTCTGAATCATTTTGGAAAGGGAATCTGGAAACTGGCATCTATTCTGATTGGTATTATAGTGGGATATCTGGTTTCTATTCCGTTTGGAATGGTAGATTTCTCAAGCATAGGGGAAGCAGGTGTCTGTCAGCTTCCATCTCTGATGCATTTTGGAGTACAGTTTGAGCCGTCTTCCTGTGTTGCACTGGGAATTTTATTTGCTATCAACTCTATTCAGGCAATCGGTGATTATTCAGCGACTACGATCGGAGCTATGGACAGAACACCTAAGGATGATGAACTGCAGCGCGGAATCGTTGGTTATGGTCTTTCTAACGTTGTAGGCGCATTGCTCGGTGGACTTCCCACAGCAACATACAGCCAGAACGTTGGTATTGTTACAACTACAAAGGTTATCAACCGTTGGGTACTGGGACTTGCAGCTGCAATTCTCGGTATAGCAGGTTTGGTTCCGAAATTCTCAGCTATCCTGACAACGATTCCTCAGTGTGTACTGGGCGGTGCAACTGTGTCTGTATTTGCATCGATCGCAATGACAGGTATGAAGCTGGTTGCTTCTGCTGAGATGGATTATCGTAATTCATCTATCGTAGGACTTGCAGCTGCACTGGGAATGGGTGTATCTCAGGCAACAGCTGCACTTGCAAGCTTTCCCACATGGGTAACAACAATTTTCGGTAAATCACCGGTTGTCCTTGCAACTATTATTGCAGTAATGCTTAATGTGATCCTTCCGAAAACACGGGATGAGCAGAAAGAAGAGGCAAAAAAAAAGATTAAAATAGAACAGAAACTGGAAGAAGACCACAGGGAATTCGGGGAATAAAAACAGAAACTGAATATGGGAAATATAAGGTGTGCTTTCACAGGGGGATGTGGGAACACACCTTTTTATTGAATTGCTATGGAAGGCAGTTGTATGATATAATAAAAAGCAATCACATTAAATCAAACGATACAGGAGGTTTCTTATGTCCAGAAAGAATCTGATCGTCGGTCAGTCCGGCGGTCCTACCGCAGTAATTAACAGCAGCCTTTACGGAGTTGTATCCGAGGGAATGCGCCATCCGGAAGCTATTGAGCATGTTTACGGAATGATAAACGGAATTGAAGGATTTTTAAATGGAACAGTTCTTGACTTTGCCGAAGCACTTCCGGGAGATAAACTTGACGGTCTGAAAGTCACACCAGGTGCTTATCTTGGTTCCTGTCGCTATAAATTGCCGGAATCACTGGAAGATCCGGTTTATCCAAGACTTTTTAAAAAATTTGAAGAAATGAATATTGGCTGGTTCTTCTATATCGGTGGAAATGATTCCATGGATACGGTGAGCAAACTTTCCCGTTATGCTGCGCAGACAGGCAGTGATATCCGTATCCTCGGAGAACCAAAAACAATCGACAATGATCTGGTCCATACAGACCATACTCCGGGATTTGGAAGTGCAGCCAGATATGTAGCTTCTACAGTCCGCGAGATTACCATAGATGCAAATGTTTATGAAAAGAAATCCGTAACTATTATAGAAATTATGGGCCGCCACGCAGGATGGCTCACTGCTGCATCTGCACTTGCCCGCAAATATACAGGAGACAACCCTCTTCTCATCTACCTTCCGGAAACAGCCTTTGACCAGGAAGAATTTCTTAAAGCAGTAGAGAACTCCTTTGAGAAAAACTGCAATGTCATTGTCTGCGTATCAGAAGGAATCCATGACGACAAGGGCACATTTATCTGTGAATACGACAATTCCGTAGGCACTGATACCTTTGGACACAAAATGCTGGCAGGCTGTGGTAAATATCTCGAAAACCTTGTCAGAAACCGCCTCGGTGTAAAAGCCCGTTCTGTAGAACTCAACGTCAGCCAGCGTTGCTCTGCATCTATGATGTCCGCCACAGACCAGCAGGAAGCCATCAAAGCCGGAGAATTCGGCGTACAGGCAGCCCTCAACGGCGAAACAGGAAAAATGATTTCATTTATCCGCAAAGAAACCTCTGACGGAACCTATATCATGGAATGTGGTCTTGAAGACGTCAATGCCATCTGCAACGAAGAAAAAACAGTTCCATCAGAGTGGATCACAGAAGACGGATCTGACGTCACTGAAGCCTTCATAAACTACGCCCGCCCTCTGATCCAAGGAACAGTACAGATCCCCTGCGGCGAAGACGGCCTCCCGTCATTCGTATACCGAAAATAGTATAGATTGACGGACGCGCAGGAAAATTAATTGTCTGGCGTGCGGTTTCGGACACTAAGATATTCTAAGGCGATAAAAATCTGCTAAAAGCATGAGCCCGCAGGGTCAAACTCGCTGTCGCTCAGACAGTGACCCTGTGGGCTCATAACGCATATTTTTATCGTCTAAGAATATCTAAGTATCCTGCAAATGCACGCCAGACAATTAATTTTCCTGCGCTGTTATAATATATATCAGTAGATTGCAAATATAAAGATAACTGTTTCGCAGTTTATTATCGGATACTATAAACAAAATCACATATTATAATAAGCCGCATACACTCCATTCATATCCAACAGCTCTTCATGTGTCCCCCTCTCAGCAATCCCATCCTCAGTGATCACAATAATCTCATCCGCATCCCTGATCGTAGAAAGTCTGTGCGCGATAGTAATAGTAGTACGGTTCTGTGAAAGCTCTTCAAGACTTCTCTGGATCCATCGTTCACTCTCATTATCCAGAGCGCTCGTAGCTTCATCAAGGATCAGGATCGGTGGATTCTTCAGGAACACACGTGCAATGGAAATCCTCTGTTTCTGACCGCCCGAAAGTCTTGTTCCGCGTTCTCCGACATAGGTATCATACTGCTGTGGAAGTTCCATAATAAAATCATGAATGCTTGCCCGCTTTGCAGCTGCAATAATCTCTTCATCAGAAGCTCCCGGTTTTCCATATGCAATATTATCCCGGATCGTACCGTCAAACAGATAGACATCCTGCTGTACAGTTCCGATATTATTTCTGAGACTCTTCAGGGTCAGGCTGCGGATATCTTTTCCATCAACAGTGATCCGTCCCTCTGTTACATCATAAAAGCGTGGCAGAAGAGAACAGATAGTAGTTTTCCCGCCACCTGACGGACCCACAAGTGCCACAGACTTTCCGGCAGGGATATCAATAGAGATATCACTGAGAACAGGGGTATTATCGTCACTGTAATGAAAAGATACATGCTCATAGCTTACATGTCCCTTCACATCAGTAAGTTCTCTGGCATCCGGAGCGTCTGTGATCTCTGACTCTGTTTCCATAACATCAAGGAAACGGCGGAAGCCTGAAAGACCCTTTTGCATCATTTCTACCAACTCGACCAGAATCTGGATCGGACTGATAAAGATTCCGATATAAAGTGCATACATGGCAAGATCTGCAGTCTGCATTTCTCCGTTGGCAATAAGATAACCGCCATACACCAGAGTGACCAGATACATCATTCCCTGAAAGAACAGATTAGAGCTCATAAAGCTTCCCATACAGCGATAATTATCACGCTTTGAAAGCAGAAAAGCTTCATTGCTTTTTTTGAATTTGTTATGTTCAATATCTTCATTTGCAAAGGACTGTACCACACGGATACCGGAAAGTGTGTCCTGGAGACTTGCATTGACATCCCCGATCTTACGTCTGTTTTCCATAAAAGTTGTCTGCATTCGGGCATTCTGCTTAAAGGAAAACCAAAACATAACAATAACAAGGATGATCAGTGGAAATGCCAGTTTCTTATTGATAAAGAAAAGAAAGACAAAAGCACCGATGATCTTTACCAGAGAGATAAAAAGGTTTTCTGGACCATGGTGTGCAAACTCGGAAATATCAAAAAGATCACTGACCAGCTTGCTCATCATCTGACCGGAATTATTCTGACTGTAATAGGAAAATGAAAGCTGCTGGTAATGATCAAATAATTCCTGCCGCATATCCCGTTCCATATTTGCTCCCATCATGTGTCCCTGGCAGGTTACATAATATTTGCAGAGACATTGGAGCACATACATAAGAAAGAGTCCTCCTGCGATCACAGGCAGTGCATGAAGAATCCTTGACTGATCCTGAGTGAACAGTGTTTTTGTCATAGTCCGCAGGATCTGAGGATATGCCAGATCTATCAGACTGATCACGGCAGCACATATCAGATCAATAAAAAAGACCGTTTTATACGGACCATAGTAGTGGATGAATTTTTTGATAGTATTCATAAGATAAAATCCTTTCATCTGTGATAGAATATATGTGATTTTATAGTAACATAACAGAAAGGAAAGTCAATAGAGGGGCAGGAACAGGACTTTAAAATGAAGCTTTTTTGTGTTATATTGTGGTTATGGTAATTTCACAGGAGAGGAAGATGATCTGATGCAGGACAGAAAGCTTGAACAGGCTCTGGAGATTTATTTTCAGGAAAATCCGAACAGAGAGTCCGATAAATATCAGGAGATACAGAAATACCTGAAGCTCAGAATACGTTCTGTAATGGAGCTTCTGATAGAGAATGAGGATACAGAAAGGATGGAGCAGATCGAGAAATGCGGATGGTTTTCCGCAAATGAACTGGAGAATTTTATAAGATGTGCACAGGAAAAAGCAAAGTTGCGTTCTCTGGTATGGCTGCTTCATCTGAAAGATAAAAAATATGGATACCAAAAAAAAGACTTTTCACTGTAAAACAACAACAGAGCAGGAACTTACCGGAAAAAAAATCCTGCAAAACTGCAGAAATCAATTATATCTGGACTTTCCTTATCTGGACGGGGCATTTACAAGTCTGGAATACAAAGCAGACAGCAGCATTGATACAATTGGGACAGACGGGGAGCTGATTTATTTTAATCCGGTATTTCTTATGAAAAAATATCTGGAAGATCCGGCAGCAGTAAGAAGAGGATATCTGCACATGCTGCTTCACTGTCTGTACCTTCATATTTTCATGGAACCTGACAGAGATTCCGGTGAATGGGACAGGGAATGCGACTGTTTTGTAGAGCAGCTGATCGACAAGGCTGTCGGAGAAGGCAAAATCAGCCTGAAGAAAAGAAAATCAGATGATACACAGGTGAACACAAATACTTTTGATGATCACATATTCTGGCAGAGAACTGCCGGACAGGCATCAGGAGGCAGGAGAACAAAGGAAAAATGGGAACATATCCTTGCTTATACCTCACAGAATAAGACCGGTATGCAAAGCAGGGCAGGGACTCAGACAAACGATCAGCAGGAAGAACTGGATGAGATCTACCGCAGTAAATATGATTACCGGAAATTTCTGAAGCAGTTCTGCAGACTGCGGGAGGAAGTGGAGCTGGATACGGAGAGCTTTGATTATATTTTTTACAGCTTTGGAATGGAACATTATGGAAATATTCCATTGATAGAACCGTTGGAGTATAAAGAAGTAAACCGTCTGGAGGAGCTGGTGATCGCCATTGACACATCCGGTTCATGTTCAGGAGAAACTGTACAGAGATTTCTGGGTGAAACCTATGGGATTTTAAGTGAAAAAGAGAATTTTTTCAGCAGGATGAAGGTATATATCGTCCAGTGCGACTGTTTTATCCAGAAAGTGGATGTGATCCATTCTGAGGAAGAGTGGAAGGAATACATCCGGAACGTTAAGATCCAGGGCAGGGGAGGTACAGATTTCCGCCCTGTATTTGAATTGATCCGTCAGGAAAAAGAGAGAAAAGAACTGAAGAATCTCAGAGCACTGATCTATTTTACAGATGGTGACGGGATTTATCCGGGACAAAAGCCGGATTATGAGACTGCATTTGTATTTCTGAAACGGACGGACAAGATGAAACTGGTGCCGCCATGGGCGAAATGTCTGATCACAGGAACGGGACAAACTGCGGAGCAGATGTCAGTTTGAGTAAATAATGTTACTGTTCACTGGTAATATCCCGCGAGGTGTTTTTTGTGAGCGAAGGTCACAGAAAATCCGAGACATACCGCGCGAATTTATGCGATTAGCATAAATTCTGTGCATCGCGAAGCGTGTTGCTGGGAACGGAGTGAACAGTAACTAAATAATTAGCAGGAGTATGATAATAAAATGAACATACAGGAAGCAAAAACAGAAATCTGTAATACACTTCGTGCATATCTGGCGAAGGATGAGAATGGATATTATACTTATCCTCTGATCCGTCAGAGACCGCTGTTGCTGATCGGTCCGCCGGGAATCGGCAAAACTGCCATTATGGAACAGGCGGCAGCAGAGTGCGGTGTGGGACTTGTAGCCTACACCATTACCCATCACACCCGTCAGAGTGCCATCGGTCTTCCGGAGATCGTTAAACGGAATTACGGTGGAAAAGGAATGATGGTGACAGATTACACAATGAGTGAGATCGTGGCATCTGTCTATGATTGTATGGAGAATACAGGCAGGAAAGAGGGAATCCTGTTTATTGATGAGATCAACTGTGTGTCTGAAACCCTGGCACCGGCAATGCTGGCACTTCTCCAGAATAAAACCTTTGGAAGTCATAAGATTCCGGAAGGCTGGATTCTGGTAGCAGCGGGAAATCCACCGGAGTATAATAAATCTGTCAGGGAATTTGATATTGTCACACTCGACCGTGTCCGTAAGCTTACAATTGAGCCTGACTGCGATATCTGGCTGAAATATGCAGGACAGCAGAAGGTGCACCAGGCAATCATTTCTTATCTGTCTGTGAAGAAAAACAATTTCTATGCGGTGGAGAATACAGTAGACGGTAAATTCTTTGTGACTGCCAGGGGATGGGAGGATCTTTCAAGACTTCTGCAAAGCTATGAAAAGCTGGGGATCGGGATCAGTGAGGAACTGGTGGAGGAATTTCTCCAGAAAGAGGAAACAGCCAGAGATTTTGCAGGTTTTTATCAGTTATATACAAAGTATGGGGAGGATTATGAAATCCCGTCGATCCTGTCCGGAAATCTGAGCCGGGAGAATCTGGCGCTGAAGGAGAAGATGGCTGCAGATGGAGCTTTTGAGGAGCGTTTTGCAGTTGTAAATCTGATCCTGGGGGCATTGAGAGAAAAAGCGGAAGAATATGGACAGGCAGATCATCAGCTTGAGGTACTCTATGAGATGCTTCTGCATCTGAGAACTCAGGTGAGAAAGAATGCTGAGGAAGAGAAGCTGGGAATTTCATTGCTTGAAGAATTTGTGCAGGAACAGGAAAACAGTCTGCAGATCAAAGGAAAGATGGAACTGATCTCAGTAAGAGAACAGAAATATCAGGAGACGGCAATCCGCAGGCTGAGGGAATATATTCTGACAGCAAAGAAAGAACATGTGCGGTCAGCTGAAAATGGATTTAAGCGGATCAGTAAATGTTTTGAAAAAGAAGCAGTATGCAGAGAAGATATGATCCAGAAACTCCAGGGAGAACTGCAGAATGCCTTTTCATTTATTAAAGAGAGCTTTGGCGAAAATCAGGAAATGCTGCTTTTCGTGACAGGGATCACAGCGGATAAGTCAATGACTTCGTTTATTGCCGGAAATGGCTGTCCGGCATATTTTGAACACAGCGAGATGCTTTTATATAATAAAGAAGAAAATGAACTGCGAAAAGCGTGTCTGGAGGCAGTGCATGATGGATTACAGGAAGAATGATGTGACCGGGTATAATAGTCTGTCACAGACAGCGGTTGGAAACGGATGTCTGTATATTATATAGAAGTCAATCAGACAGCAGCTGATACATAGCAGCAATGTGCTGCGGAAATGGAGGAAGAATGTCAGAAAAACAGCCTAAAAAAAAGAAGACAGCAGGGGATGTTGTGTTGACGGTTGTTCTGATCGCAGCAATCTGTGTATTCTGTTATGCAGGATATAATCTGTTTCATATTTATACAGAATATAAGAAAGGTACGGATGAGTACAATTCGATCACACAGATGGCGGTAACAGAACGAGATCCGGATGGAGAAGCAGCAGGGCCGGAGGCAGGCAGTGAACTGAAAGCGCCTATGGATATTGACTTTGCATCTCTTAAAAGTGTAAATGATGATGTAGTGGGATGGATTTATGTGGAAGCAGTGCCGGATATCAATTATCCCATTGTGCATGGCAGAGACAATGAAACTTATCTTCACAGAACCTATGAGAAGAATTACAATTTTGCAGGTACTATCTTTGTGGATTATGAAAACAAAGGGGATTTCAGTGACTGTAATACGATCGTGTATGGCCATAATATGAAAAATGGTTCCATGTTTGCTCAGCTTAAGAAGTTTACACAGGATGAAGAGACTTATAAGAAGAGCAAATATTTCTGGATCTTTACACCTGAGAAAAACTACAGGTATGAGATTATTTCTGCGTACACCACAGGTGTGAACAGTGATACCTATACACTGTTTAAGGGACCTGGTGAGGAATTTGAAAAATATCTGGAGAAGATCAGAGGATATTCCGAGATTCAGACAGATGCAGAAGGAATGAACATAAAGGACAAGATCATTACTCTGTCTACCTGTACAGGAAACGAGGCAACCCGTTATGTTGTCCAGGGAAAACGTGTGGATACACTTGATGTCGGGCAGTAGAATTATGAAGAGCAGTTACCTGAATCAGAAGAAAATCGTATTGCTGTAAAAGCAGACGATAAAAATTCAGATGATAAAATTTCAGTAACAGTGTTTGGAAAAAATAAAGGAGGAATTCTAAATGGCAGGAGAAGTTGAGAGATTACAGGAACTTGTAGACAAATATGACAATATTGTCTTCTTCGGCGGAGCAGGTGTTTCCACAGAGAGCGGAATCCCGGATTTCAGAAGTCAGGACGGACTTTATCATCAAAAATATGACTATCCTCCGGAAACGATCTTAAGCCATACATTCTTTATGAGAAAGCCGGAAGAATTTTTCAAATTCTACAGAGACAAGATGCTTTGTGACACTGCAAAACCAAATGCAGCACATCTGAAGCTGGCAGAACTGGAACAGGCAGGAAAACTGAAAGCAGTTATTACCCAGAATATCGACAATCTGCATCAGATGGCGGGTAGTAAGAAAGTGCTGGAGCTTCATGGAAGTGTATACCGCAATTACTGCATGAAGTGTCACAGATTTTATGATTTTGCCCACATGAAAGTATCCACAGGTGTTCCGAGATGCGAATGTGGTGGAATTATCAAGCCGGATGTGGTATTGTATGAAGAAGGTCTGGACAATCAGACGATCAATGAAGCAGTGAAGGCAATCTCAGAGGCACAGGTGCTGATCATAGGGGGAACTTCCCTGGCTGTTTACCCGGCAGCAGGACTGATCGATTACTTCCGGGGAGAGCACCTTGTAGTGATCAACAAATCTCCGACTCCGAGAGACAGATATGCAGACCTTCTGATCCAGGAACCGATCGGACAGGTGTTTGCACAGATTCACTGTTAAAGCCGGTTAAGGGTAACTGTTCAGGTTACTGTTAAAGTTATATAAGAGGAGTAAGAGATTATGGGACTTCCCTATGAAGTTGGTGATATTGTTACATTAAAGAAAGTCCATCCCTGCGGAAGCAGAGACTGGGAAATCTTAAGGGTAGGTGCTGATTTCCGCCTGAAATGTACAGGATGCGGACATCAGATCATGGTACCGCGCAAGATGGTTGAGAAAAATACTAAAAATTTGATAAAAAAAGAAAAATAGTACTTTACAGACACGAAAAACTATGTTAGAATCAACACTCGTGATATATTTTATATCCTTGCTCTTTGACAGGCAAAGGGCCAACAGACCATAAGGAGGTAAAGCAAGACATGAACAAGTACGAGTTAGCATTAGTTGTTAGTGCAAAAGTTGAAGACGAAGTACGTGATGCAGTTGTTGAGAAAGCAAAAGGATACATCACACGTTACAACGGCACTATCACAGAAGTAGAAGAATGGGGTAAGAAAAAATTAGCTTACGAAATTCAGAAAATGCATGAAGGCTTCTACTATTTCATTCAGTTTGAAGCAGACGCACAGTGCCCGGCGGAAGTTGAAAGACACGTTCGCATCATGGACAATGTATTAAGATACTTAGTCGTAAGAAAAGACGCATAATCTTATACAGGGTGGATTTTAGAAGGCACCATTAATTGATCCGTTCAACCATTCAAAGCAGAAACGAAGAGGTATTTATATGAACAAAGTAATTTTAATGGGACGCTTAACAAGAGATCCTGAGGTGAGATATTCCGCAGGAGAGAATGCATTGGCAATTGCCAGATATACACTGGCAGTAGACAGAAGATTCCGCCGTGACGGTGAAGCAACAGCAGACTTTATCAGTTGTGTATCCTTTGGACGTACAGCCGAGTTTGCTGAGAAGTATTTCCGTCAGGGACTTAAGATCATTGTTTCAGGACGCATTCAGACAGGCAGCTACACCAATCGTGATGGCCAGAAGGTTTATACCACAGAGGTAGTAGTTGAGGAACAGGAGTTTGCTGAGAGCAAGGCAGCCAGCGATAATTACGCAGCTTCCCATCCTCAGACATCAGCCCCTGCACCTGCACCATCCATGCCGGCTCCGGGAGCAGCCAGTGCAGACGGTTTCATGAACATTCCGGATGGAATTGATGAAGAACTGCCGTTTATTTAATACAAACTGATAGAATAAAATAGGAGGAAAGCAATCATGGCTTACAATAGAGGCGAAAGACCAGACTCTCCAATGAAGAGAAGAGGCGGCCGCAGAAGAAAAAAAGTTTGTGTATTCTGTGGTAAAGAGAATAACGAGATCGACTACAAGGATGTAGCAAAATTAAGAAAATATGTTTCTGAAAGAGGAAAAATCCTTCCAAGAAGAATCACAGGGAACTGTGCAAAACATCAGAGAGCACTGACAGTTGCTATCAAGAGAGCACGTCATATGTCTATGATGCCATACATCCAGGACTAATTCTGAAGATGATAAATGCTGCTCCGCATTTGGCGGAGCAGCATTTTTGCATTATTTACGAGAATTGCTATAGAACAGAATGAACAGTAACACAATAACCATTATTTTTGTGCGTTCTTCTGTTGCTATGGTAAATTCTGTTCAAATCTGTTATAATATGATTCAAAGGGCGTTTTTCACAGAACCTGCCTATATGCAGCACATTTGCTGTGTACAGGCGAAACAAATAGAATGATGAAGAACGGAAAGAAAGATATGAGTGATAAACTGAAATTAAAAGGGCATATGAAAGCATTCATGCGGTGGCCTCTGATTCTCTCAGCTTTACTGATCGTACTTAATATCTGGGTATATTTTGTCAGCGTGAAGGCTGGTATTATTGTGTCAGGTGGAATCCTGATTTATGTGGGATGTGCAGTAATAATACTCCGATGCCACAGACCGTTCATTGTAAATGAACTGATAGCCTTTGCCAATCAGTATGATTCGCTTGAAAAGAGAATCCTTGAAGAACTGGCATTGCCCTATGCCATTATGGATATGAATGGCAGAATGATCTGGTCCAACAAAGTATTTGCGGAGCTTACAGGTAAAGATCAGTTTTATAAGAAAAATGTCAGCACTGTTTTTCCGGATGTAACAGCTGACAAATTACCGGTTGCAGATAAGAAAGAGACTGCTGAGATCAGTACTCGATTTGGAGAGAAGACTTATCGTATTTCCATGCAGAGGGTGTCTCTTGGTGAAGTGGTTGCCAAAAGTGAGTTTCTGGAGAATTCAAACAGGAATGTCAGCCTGATTGCCATGTATCTGTATGACGATACAGAACTGAAGTCTTACATTAAAAAGAATGAAGACAATAAGCTTGTTGTAGCGTTGGCTTATCTGGATAACTATGAGGAAGCACTTGAGAGTGTAGAGGATGTGAGACGTTCACTTCTGATTGCTCTGATTGACCGGAAGATTACGAAATATTTTTCCAATTTCGATGGTCTTGTAAAGAAACTTGAGAAGGACAAATATTTCCTGATCATGCGCCAGAGTTCGCTTGAGGCTCTGAAAGAACAGAGATTTCATATTCTGGACGAGGTTAAAACAGTTAATATCGGAAATGAGATGGCGATCACTTTGAGTATTGGTGTGGGACTGAATGCTTCCACTTATATTCAAAATTATGAGTATTCACGTATTGCTATAGAGATGGCACTTGGACGTGGCGGTGATCAGGTTGTTATTAAGAATGGAAATAATATTACCTATTACGGCGGAAAGACTCAGCAGATGGAGAAGAATACCCGCGTAAAAGCCAGGGTAAAAGCGCAGGCACTGAAAGAGTTTATGAGTACGAAAGACAGAGTCGTTGTCATGGGACATAAAATCACAGATGTGGATGCGTTGGGAGCAGCAATCGGTATTTTCCGTGCAGGTAAAACACTTGGAAAATCTGTCAGTATTGTAGTGAATGATCCGACAAAATCTATCAGACCGTTGATCGCAGGATATGTGAATAATCCAGACTACGAGCCATCTATGTTTGTGGACAGCGAGCAGGCTAAAGATATGGTAGATAACAATACAGTGGTGGTTGTAGTTGATACTAACAGACCAAGCTATACGGAATGCGAGGAGCTTCTGCACATGACAAAGACAATTGTTGTGCTGGATCATCACAGGCGGGGAAGCGAAGTGATAGAGAATGCGGTGCTTTCCTATGTGGAGCCTTATGCATCCTCAGCCTGTGAGATGGTAGCAGAGATCCTGCAGTATTTCTCGGATGACCTGCGTATCCGCAATATGGAGGCTGACTGTCTCTATGCGGGAATTATGATCGATACAAACAATTTTACGACAAGAGCAGGTGTACGTACCTTTGAGGCTGCTGCATTCTTAAGAAGGAGTGGAGCAGACGTGACCAGAGTACGTAAACTGTTAAGGGATGATCTGAAATCTTATCAGGCACGTGCAGAAGCAGTGAGAACTGCACAGATTTACAGAGAATGCTATGCCATTGCCAGATGTCCAAGTGAAAATCTGGACAGTCCTACAGTTATAGGAGCACAGGCAGCCAATGAGCTTCTGAATATTGCAGGGGTTAAGGCATCCTTTGTACTGACTCAGTACAATAATGAAGTTTATATCAGTGCCAGGGCTATTGACGAAGTCAATGTACAGGTAATGATGGAAAAGATGGGCGGAGGCGGTCATATGAATATTGCCGGTGCCCAGGTCAAGGCTTCTCCGGATGAGGTGGAGAGAATGCTTAAAGACATCATAGATCAGGAATATCAGGAGGAAAACACAAAATGAAAGTAATCTTACTTGAAGACGTAAAAGCACTTGGAAAAAAGGGACAGATCGTAAATGTAAGTGACGGATATGCAAGAAACATGATCCTTCCTAAGAAACTGGGGCTGGAGGCAACTCCTAAGAATTTAAATGATCTGAAACTTCAGAAAGCAAACGAAGAGAAGGTCGCAAAAGAAGTATATGAAGCAGCACAGGCATTTGCAAAGGATCTCGAGACAAAAGAAATCATCCTTACACTGAAAACAGGAGAAGGCGGAAGAACCTTTGGTTCCGTTTCTTCCAAAGAAATCTCTGAAGCAGCAAAGAAACAGTTGAATCTTGACATTGATAAAAAGAAACTGCAGCTTCCTGAGCCAATCCGTGCACTTGGTGTTACCCAGGTGCCTGTCAGATTACATCCTAAGGTAACAGGAACTCTTAAAGTATGGGTAAAAGAAGCATAAGTCTTCCGGAGGGATAAAGAATGGAAGAAGCGCTGATTAAAAGAATACTCCCCCACAGTATAGAGGCAGAGCAGTCTGTAATCGGCTCAATGATTCTGGACAGAGATGCGATCCTTGTGGCATCTGAGATACTTACCAGCGATGATTTTTATCAGAAACAATATGGCATCATCTTTGATGCAATGGTGGAATTGTGTAATGAAGGGAAACCGGTAGATCTGGTGACCCTTCAGAATCGTTTAAAGGAGAAAGAACTCCCGCCGGATATCAGCAGTATGGAATATGTAAGAGATCTGATCTCAGCGGTTCCTACTTCTGCAAATGTGAAGTACTACGCAAAGATCGTCAGTGAGAAAGCAGTTCTTCGCAGACTTATCAAGGCAAATGAAGAGATTGCCAACACCTGCTATCTGGAGAAGGAGAATACAGAGATTATTCTGGAAGAAGCGGAAAAAAAACTGTTCAATATTCTCCAGAGACGCAACAATGAAGAATATGTTCCAATCCAGCAGGTAGTTCTGAATGCCATTAATAACATTGAGAAAGCGTCTAAGCTTAAAGGTTCTGTAACAGGTATTCCCACAGGCTTTATGGATCTGGATTATAAAACATCCGGTATGCATCCTTCTGATCTGGTGCTGATCGCAGCCCGTCCTTCCATGGGGAAAACAGCCTTTGTACTGAACATTGCACAGTATATGGCATTCCGAAAGGATGTCACAGTTGCCATATTCAGTCTGGAAATGTCAAAGGAACAGCTGGTGAACCGACTTCTGGCAATGGAATCTCATGTAGATTCCCAGAATATGAGAACAGGTAATCTGAAAGACGAGGACTGGACAAAACTGGTAGAAGGAGCAGATATTATCGGTAAATCTAATCTGATCATTGATGACACGCCGGGTATTTCCATTGCGGAAATGCGCTCCAAATGCAGGAAATATAAGCTGGAACATAATCTCGGGATTATCATGATCGACTATCTGCAGCTGATGAGCGGAAGTGGAAAAAGTGATTCCAGACAGCAGGAAATTTCAGATATTTCCCGTTCTCTGAAAGCTCTTGCCAGAGAGCTGAATGTGCCGGTGATCGCATTGTCTCAGCTCAGCCGTGCGGTGGAACAGCGTCCGGATCACAGACCAATGCTTTCGGATCTTCGAGAATCCGGAGCCATTGAACAGGATGCCGATGTGGTAATGTTTATCTACAGAGATGACTATTATCATAAGGATACAGAGAAGAAGGACATTGCAGAGATCATCATTGCCAAACAGAGAAACGGTCCCATCGGAACAGTAGAACTGGTATGGCTGCCGAGATATACACAGTTTGTGAATATGAAGAAATAATCTATCTCAGAGGAGTTTGATCTTTGACTTGAATAATATTATAGCAATCCTCTAAAATAATGCATCTTAATCCAGTCCATCAGAGTGTGAAATCCTGCTGAATTGTCTTAAATGCATTATTTACGAGGATTGCTATAGAAAAATTTCACAGGGAAACAGTATCAGGGGGAGAATCCGGTACTGTTTCCCTGTTTTTTGTGTCAAAATAAAGTTTTATAGGGAAGTTTGTCAATCGAAACTTCTTGCAATCTCGGTATGGCGTTTTATAATAAATATACATGATATCAGGATTACGACAGCTGTTTTTACAGTGCAGTGGTTCAATGATATCAGGTGATAGATTGAGTTGTTGATATGCATCAGTGATTTCTGATGAAAAAATGGACTCAAAAGGAGGAGGGGCAGCATGGAGCAGCGGTATACTGTGACTCAGACCGCAGAAATCCTTGGCGTGAGGGCATCGGTCCTCCGGTACTGGGAGGAAGAACTGGAACTGAGGATATGCAGGAATGAGCAGGGACATCGTTACTATACAGGAAATGATATTACGCTTCTGGCTAATATAAAGGAACTAAAGAAAAGAGGACTTGCCTTGAGAGCAATCAAAGAACTGGTTCCAAGAATTTCAAGGACTGCACCCGGGACTACTGCGAGCAAAGTGAAGCTTCTTGAAGATGAACAGCCTGAGAGGGAAAAAATACTTGAATTTCAGAAAATCATGGAACGTCTGATCGCTCAGGAGCTACATATGAAAAAAGAGGGAGAAGACCAGTGCCGGGATCTGGATGAAACGATCCGTAACAGACAGCTTGCGAGAAAAGAGGCTGCTGCAGCACTGGAAAAAAGAAGCAGGAGGATCAGAAGAAAACATTTGTAAAAGTTATCCATAAAGAAAACAGCTTCGTCTCTGCGGTAAACAGAGATGAAGCTGTTTTGAAATCATGAATTATTCTGCTGGATGAATAGCCTCTGTTGGACATGCATCTGCACATGTTCCGCAGTCTAAGCATGCATCAGCGTCGATTACATAATGCTCATCTCCCTGAGAGATAGCTTCTGCAGGACATTCGCTTTCGCATGTTCCACAGCTTACACATTCGTCTGAAATTACATATGCCATAATTAGAATCCTCCTTATCGTAATAACGTTTTAGGCCCCTTTCGGGGTTCTGCATACATTTTAATATATCTTTGTCTGAATTACAAGTATAAAATCAGATACATTATAAAATAATATTAAGTTAGCATTTGCTTACTTTACCTGCAGATTACAAATAGCTGACGGACATGTGAATGTCTGTCCGAGCAGAAAAATTATCCTGCCAAAATACAGGCATTTGTATGATGGAAAATAGTCTGTTAATATACAAAAAAAATAAGAGTATCAAAAAGAAAGTGCGTTTTTGCTGAATTTATTGACAATTCAGACATAAACGGTTATAGTAAAGATACTTGCAAGGAGGCATAACACAGAAAGTTGTGCCTCTTTTGTTCCGTAGCAGGAATCAGAAAACAAATAGAAAGAATGGAGGAATGAAGAATGAAGAAAGCATTGGCAATTGGACTTGCAGCAGTAATGGCGGTTTCCATGAGTGCACCGGTATTTGCAGAAGATGAAGGTAAAGGGATTGCAAAAGAGGACCTGAAAGTAGGAGTGATCTATATCGGTGATGAGAATGAAGGTTACACGGCTGCTCATATGAAAGGAATTGATGAGATGGAAGAGAAGCTTGGTCTTGACGATTCTCAGATTATTGAGAAAACTCTCATCGGTGAAGATGAAGGATGCTATGATGCGGCAGCAGACCTTGCAGATCAGGGATGTCAGATCATCTTTGCAAACAGCTTTGGACATGAGACTTATATACTGGAAGCAGCAGGGGAATATCCGGAGGTTCAGTTCTGTCATGCAACAGGAACACAGGCTGCATCCAGCGGACTTTCCAATATGCATAACTATTTTACAAATATTTACGAAGCACGTTACGTGTCAGGTGTAGTTGCAGGTCTGAAACTGAATGAAATGATCGAGGACGGCACAGTAAAAGAAGACGCATGCAAGATGGGTTATGTAGGTGCATTCCCATACGCAGAGGTTATCTCCGGTTATACAGCTTTCTATCTTGGCGCGAAGAGCGTATGCCCGTCTGTAACAATGGAAGTAAAATATACAAACAGCTGGGCAAGCTTTGACCTTGAGAAAGAGTGCGCAGATGCTCTGATCTCTGACGGCTGTGTACTGATCAGCCAGCATGCAGATACAACAGGTGCTCCTACAGCATGCGAAGCAGCAGGAGTTCCATGTGTAGGTTATAATATTGATATGACATCTGTTGCTCCTAACACAGCACTTACTTCTGCATCTATGGACTGGGGCGTATATTATACATACGCAGTACAGTGTATGCTTGACGGCACAGCAATTGATACTGACTGGTGTAAAGGATTTGCAGAAGGTGCAGATAAGATCACAGCTCTCAACGACAAAACTGTAGCAGAGGGTACAGAAGAAAAGGTCAAAGAAGTGGAAGATGCGCTCATTGATGGATCCCTTCATGTATTTGATACATCTGCATTTACAGTAGACGGCAAAGAACTTGATACTTATAAGAAGGGTGATACAGAGTATATTTCTGACGGATACTTCCATGAATCTGAATATGGTTCCGCACCTGCATTTGATATTGCGATTGATGGAATTACATCTATTACAGAATAAAAAAATTGCTGGAGCTGCAAAGCGCGGAGCAATTTACGACAGCAGGGCTGCCCGGGCGGCAGCTCTGCTGTTTTCATATCGTACGTGCAAAAGAAGTCTTAAAGTCTTCTGACAGAAGGTTTCTTTTGCTGTATTATGGAGTATACAGGAGAGCAATTCCATAATTCAGAAGTAGGATTAAATGATATCGGCAGTCAAAGAGACAGGACTTTTACTGTAGATTGGATATCATTAGATAAAAGGAGGAAACGATAGTGGGAGAAAACTATGCACTTGAACTTAGAGATATTTCCAAGAGTTTTGGTTCGGTCCAGGCGAATGATCATGTAGATCTCACACTGAGAAAATCGGAGATTCTTGCAATTCTGGGGGAAAACGGAAGCGGAAAGACAACTCTGATGAATATGATCTATGGAATTTATTATCCGGATGAAGGACATATTTTTGTAAATGGAAAAGAAGTAACGATCCGTTCACCGAAAGATTCCTATGAACTGGGAATCGGTATGGTACATCAGCATTTTAAACTGGTAGATGTACTGACAGTAGCAGAGAATATTGTTCTGGGACTTCCGGGAAAGGGAAAGCTGGACATGAAGAGGATCACAGAGGATATTCAGAAGCTGGCAGATAAATATGGCTTTGAATTGGATCTGTCACAGAAGATCTACGAAATGTCCGTTTCCCAGAAGCAGACAGTTGAGATCATAAAGATGCTCTACCGTGGCGCGAGGATTCTGATCCTGGATGAGCCGACCGCAGTTCTGACACCACAGGAGTCTGACCGGTTATTCGATATTTTGAGAAATATGAGAAAAGATGGATGTTCCATTATGATCATCACGCACAAACTCCAGGAAGTTCTGGCGTTATCAGACCGTGTGGCAATCCTCAGAAAAGGAAAGTATATTGATACAGTAGAAACAGCTCAGGCAAATGCACAGAGTCTGTCAGAGATGATGGTAGGCGGCAGAGTAGATCTCAATATCGACCGTCCTGAACCGGAGAATGTAAAGAAACGATTAGTGGTCAAAGGTCTGAACTGTAAAAACAAAGAAGAGGTAAAAACTCTGGATGATGTTGATCTGACAGTAAATGCAGGAGAGATTCTGGGTATTGCCGGCATTTCCGGAAGCGGCCAGAAAGAATTTCTGGAGGCAATTGCAGGACTCCAGGCAATAGAGAGCGGTTCGATCACCCTGCTTGATGACAATGGAAAAGGAACAGAGCTTGCAGGAATGGATTCTATCTCCATTAATAAAGCAGGGATCAGCCTTGCTTTTGTTCCGGAAGACCGTATTGGTATGGGGCTTGTGGGCGATATGGATATGACCGATAATATGATGCTCAGAAGCTATCGCAATGGCAAAAGTCCATTCCTGGATCGAAAAGGTCCAAAGGCACTGGCATTAAAAATTAAAGAACAGCTTGAAGTCATGACTCCAAGTATTTCTGCACCTGTCCGTCAGATGTCAGGAGGAAATGTACAGAAGGTTCTGGTAGGAAGAGAAATCGCCCAGAATCCGAAAGTGCTTCTGGTAGCTTTCCCGACTCGAGGGGTGGATGTCAATACCTCCCATGTGATCTACCGTCTTCTGAATGAACAGAAGAAAAAAGGGGTTGCAGTAGTCTGTGTTATTGAGGATCTTGATGTAGTTCTTGAACTGTGTGACAGGATTGCAGTGTTCTGCGGAGGTAAAATCAGCGGAATTGAGGATGGAAGAACTGCAACGAAAGAAGAAATCGGGCTTCTTATGACGAAGCATGAAAAAGGAGGGACACAGGCATGAAGAAAGAACCTTTCTTACAGGTAAGTAAAAGAAGAAACAAAGCCAGATGGCAGGAACGTCTTCTGATCCGTTTCATTGCATTGATCCTTGCACTGATCGTGTGCGGAGCGGTGATCGTTGCCCTGGTAAAGATGAATCCGGTGGATGTCTATAAGGCAATCTGGGATGGAGCAATGGGTTCGGAACGCCGTCTGTGGCAGACCATACGAGATACAATGGTACTGCTGTGTATTTCCATTGGTCTGGCACCTGCATTTAAAATGAAATTCTGGAACATCGGTGCAGAAGGTCAGATCCTGATCGGTGGTGCCTGCTCTGCTGCCGTCATGATCTATGCAGGAGATAAGATGCCTACAGGGTTACTCCTGATCGTAATGTTTGTGGCAAGTGCACTTGGCGGAATGATCTGGGGAATGATCCCGGCTGTATTTAAAGCAAACTGGAATACAAATGAGACATTGTTTACTCTGATGTTGAATTATGTTGCCATGCAGGTAGTAACTTATTGTATTGTATTCTGGGAAAATCCGAAAGGTTCCAATACAGTCGGAATCATCAATCAGGCTACAAAAGGCGGATGGCTTCCGGAACTGTTCGGACAGAAATATGGCTGGAATGTAGTCATTGTCCTGATTCTGACAGTGGGAATGTTCATTTATCTGAAATACTGCAAGCAGGGCTATGAGATCGCAGTAGTAGGTGAGAGCGAGAATACTGCCAGATATGCCGGTATCCAGGTGAAAAAGGTTATTATCCGTACAATGGCAATCTCCGGTGCAATCTGTGGTATCGCAGGTTTTGTTATTGTCAGCGGAGCCAGCCATACGATTTCCACTGCAACAGCAGGCGGTCGTGGATTTACTGCGATCATTGTCGCATGGCTTTCCAAGTTTAATACATTTATTATGGTTGCAGTTTCCTTTGGCATCGTATTTATGGACCAGGGTGCCGTACAGATTGCAACACAGTATGGACTGAATGAGAATGCTTCCAATGTTCTTCTGGGAATCATTCTGTTTTTCCTGATCGGTGCAGAATTCTTTATCAACTACAGAGTAAAGCGTGCAAAGAAATAGGAGGTAGCGGCAATGAGTGTACTGATAGTTTTTATTCAAAAAGCAATTGTCCAGGGCATCTGTATTCTGTATGGGGCGCTTGGTGAGATTATGACAGAGAAATCCGGTAACCTGAATCTTGGTATTCCGGGAATTATGTATATGGGCGGCATTTCAGGTTTGATGGGAGCTTTCCTCTATGAGAAGGATAATCCTGATCCCAATGCACTTGTGGGTGTACTGATATCGTTTTTGTGTGCGTTTGCATGTGCTGCAATCGGTGGTCTGATTTACAGTATCCTGACTATCACACTTCGTGTAAATCAGAATGTAACAGGTCTTGCACTTACCATTTTTGGTACAGGTTTTGGTAACTTCTTTGGCGGTTCTATTTCCAAGCTTGCAGGCGGTGTAGGACAGATTTCCGTAAAAGTAACAGGAAGTGCCTATACGGCAAAAATCCCGGGATTGTCTAAGATTCCGGTTATCGAAGGTATTTTATTTAATTATGGTTTCCTTACATATCTCTGTATTATTATAGCAGTCCTGTTATCGTTTTTTCTGTTCAAGACAAGAGCGGGATTGAATCTCAGGGCAATCGGTGAAAATCCGGGAACTGCAGATGCAGCAGGTATCAATGTTATCAAATATAAATATCTGTCAACCTGTATCGGTGCAGGTCTGGCAGGTCTGGGCGGACTCTATTTCGTAATGGAATATTCAGGAGGAACCTGGACAGACAATGGTTTTGGAGATCGTGGCTGGCTTGCTGTTGCACTGGTAATCTTTGCATTATGGAAACCACTGAATGCAATCTGGGGAGCATTCCTGTTCGGAGCTCTTTATATTCTGTATCTTTATATCCCGGGACTTGGACGAAGCATGCAGGAAGTATTTAAAGCACTGCCTTATGTGGTAACGATTATCGTACTGGTATTCACAAGCTTCCGAAAGAAAAAGGAACACCAGCCGCCTGCTGCGCTGGGACTTCCGTATTTCAGGGAGGAACGATAAAATTAAAAGTTTGCAGTTGATTCCAGAGTAAAATAGTATTATAATATCAGAAGCTATAAAAGCTGAGTAGTATGAAGAAAAATTAAGGAGGAAATATACAATGGCTAAAGTATCAAAAGACATGCTGATCGGTCAGCTTCTTCAGATTGATGCAAATATCGCACCGATTCTTATGAGAGCAGGAATGCATTGCCTTGGATGCCCATCTTCCCAGATGGAATCTCTCGAAGAAGCAGCTATGGTTCATGGACTGGATGTTGATGTACTGGTTAACCAGATTAATGATTTTCTTGGAGAATAATCTTCCTGAAAGGTAATCATATGACGGACTATGACAATTGTTGAATTGTCATAGACTGACATGTAAAAAGGATGTTCTGAATAAGTTCAGGACATCCTTTTTTGAGAAATCTGTAATTTACTATGGTATAAGAAAAGAGCTTCCAGATGAAAACTGAATGCTCTTTTAATTATGAAAATTATTACAGTTGAATCAGCTGCTGAAGGGCAGAATCGGAAATCAGTTCTCCATGTTCTGTCAGATAAGCTTCTCCTGAAAGAGAGAAAGCCTTTCCCTGTCCATATTCCGTAAGAATATTACATACCCTGTTAAAATCCTCCGGAGAAAGTGATGACTGGTGAAGTACCAGTTTGTAAAGCTCATCGGCCGGATCTTTGTACAGGGTGTTTGCACCGGTAAAATAGCCGTTCAGTCCATGGGCGGCCGCAATCACATCGTCCAGTGTGTCGAACTCATAGAGACGGATAAGATTTACATCAGGAACCTGAGTATCGTCATTTTCCTTTGCTCCGGTATTCTGAGCAGATTTGCCATCTTTTGTCTGAGTACTCTTCATCTTTGCTTCGTAAAGCTTCTGGAAGATATCAATAATATTGTCTGCACCGTCAAGCTGAAGAGTATCTGTCTTATCATTCCCTCTGAATGGAGCAAATTTGGAGAAACGGGTATCCAGTTCTTCAGGATCCTCTACTTTGGTAATGATCAGGATGATGCTCTCGGTACTCACCGGGATGGCCTCGATCATTAATGGAATATTATCTGCCTCAAAACCAAACTGTATCTGTGCCTGCTGCATCATATCGCGGAAAAGTTTCTTGGCTTTCTCAGTGCCGTAAGCCAGTTCACTGATACGGATCTGATGGTTCTCCAGGTCTTCTCTTGTCAGTGTGCAGCGTATCTGGTTGTCGTTGATCTTTTCTATCTTCATGTTGTCACATCCTATTCTGAATAACATTGAATTATCTGGCAGCTTCATAATTGCCTGTGAAAATCCATTAAAAGTGTTTCTGATAATGAAAATTTAACTTTTGAAAGCTGCGGACAATTACGGATAAATTAAAAGTTACTATTGTTTTTTTGAACAGCAATTTTAAAGGATTGCCATAGATGCGCTGTCTTTGGAAAATTGCTGTAAGTAACTTCAAAAATTCTATTGTCTGACTGTGAATTTATAAAATTTTATACACTATATTATATAACACAGAACTGCAAAATGTAAAGATAAGTAATCAACCAAAATATTAAATTTTTAGAAACAAAACAGAAAAAAATACATAAATGAAGAAAAACACTTGCATCTGTTTACCAGATGGATATAATGAAAACAGAAGAAGCAGTAAACCTGCGATTCACATAAGCGAAGATCTGAAACATTAACCAAAGTGATCTTTTATTTCTAAACTTCATTGCCGTTTTTCATGCAGCGTTCCTGCTGTGGCAATGTACAGGTAAAATTTCCATGATGATAAGAAGTTGAAACGTTACTGTTCACTCCGTTCACAGTAACGATAAAACAGGTGCAGGGATATTGTTTTTTCAACAGCCGATAAGGTGCTTTCTAAAAAATCTTATGAAAGAAGGGAGGTAAGCTTACGGAAAATATATCACGGGCAACCAAAAAGAGCATGCGTAAACCACTGGAAAAAGAATTGAAGAGTTATCGTGAACAGGGAATTTCTCTGTATCTGAATGGTATACTCAGTAATCCGAAAACAATTGCAAAAGCCTGTCAGATTGCAGAAGGTGGTGGATACATGCGTGATTACGTTGAAGATGAAAAAGGACGGATCGCTCGTGTGGATTTTGATTTCGTCAAAGAAAAATAACAAAAGAGAAAGCTGCCCGAACAGATTCTGAACCAGTCCCCCCGATGTTCATAATGCCTTCGGGCAGCATAAGAATATAATTACGCATATCTTAAAAATTTGTGAAAAATACGATTTTGCAATACAATTGTAATATTTTATGGTATACTTAAGCCAGTATCATCAAGTTACCGATACAGTTAATAATACTGGTACATCATACTCAAAATAACTATATGAAATACCTTTCTGTGAGCTGATGTATCAATAGCAATCGTGTTACTGTCTGCTTTGTTTCCGGTAACACAATATTTACTGAAAGGAAAAATACTATGAATAAAAAGTATAAACCAGTTATCGCAGTTGCCGTTTTGGTCATTCTTGTTGCGATTCTTGGAATTGTCACTCATGTAGTAATGAAGTACATACCATCTTCTGAGAAAATGGATCTGAATGAATATTATGGAGAAATGACAGATGGGGAGATTGCCCTGGTCATTGGAACTGAGAAACTGGAAGAACGTGGTCTGGTGGACGGAGACAGAGTCTATTTACCACTGGATGTGGTGAATACTTATCTGAACCAGAGATATTACTGGGATTCTGCCAATCAGCAGATACTTTATGCAACACCTTCGGAGCTGACTTCTGCGAGTGCATCATCTGAGGCAGGAGATAAGGTATGGGTGAAAGATGACAAAGTGTATCTGAATCTTACTTATGTGCAGGAATTTACAGATCTTGATGCATACATCACAAAAGATCCATACAGGATTGCCATACAGTATAAATTCAAAAATGTAAAAACAGTCACAGTTAAGAAGAATACAAGCATACGTTACCGCGGTGGAATTAAATCGGCTATTCTTACTTCTGTAAAGAAAGGTACAAAGCTTCGTCTTATCGAAGAATTGGAGAACTGGGATCAGGTAGCTACGGATGACGGATATATTGGTTATATAGATAAGAAGAAAGTGGGAGAAGCAGAGAAGACAAAATTTGAACGAAGCTTTAAGAAGGAAGAGTACTCCTATCTTACTATGGACAGCAAGGTCAATATGGTATGGCATCAGGTGACTTCCACAGATGCCAATGCTTATTTTGCGGATGCGACAGCAAATATGACAGGTGTGAATGTGATCTCGCCTACCTGGTTCTATCTGACAGATACTTCAGGAAACATTGCAAGCATCGCAAGTGCAGATTATGTATCACAGGCTCATGAAAAGGGGCTTCAGGTATGGGGACTGATCGACAACTTTACACAGGAAGTAAGTACAACGGAAACACTTTCCAGCACTGCAGCGAGACAGAATATTATCAGTCAGCTGATCCAGGCAGCCCAAGATGTGGGAATGGATGGCATTAATGTGGATTTTGAATCTCTCAGCGAGGATGTGGGAACTCATTTTCTGGAATTTCTGAGAGAACTTTCCATAGAGTGTCATAAGAATAATTTGGTTCTTTCAGTGGATAATCCGGTTCCTGAGGATTTTACAAGCCATTATGACCGGGCTGAGCAGGGAAGGGTTGTAGATTATGTGATCATCATGGGATATGACGAGCATTATGTAGGATCTGAAGCCGGTTCTGTGGCATCTCTTCCATGGGTGGAACAGGGAATCCAGGATACACTGAAAGAGGTTCCGGCTAAACGTGTGATCAATGCCATTCCGTTTTATACCAGACTGTGGAGGACCACAGGGGGAAATGTAACCAGTGAAGCAATCGGTATGGATCAGGCGCAGCAGACAATTGCAGATAATAATGTGGAAACCTACTGGGATAAGACCACTTCCCAGAATTATGGAAAATATGATATAGATAATTCTACCTATCAGATCTGGCTTGAGGATGCTCAGTCAGTTGCAGAGAAAGTGAAGCTGGTATCCAAATATGACCTTGCAGGAGTTTCTGCATGGAAGCTTGGATTTGAAAACAACGGAATCTGGCAGGTAATCTCGGACAATCTGAATAATTAAAAGTTCTGCATCAGCAGGCTATAAAAACATCTTCTGAAACATATATTAATATAGAATTTTATGAAATACTGATTGCATTATTTTATGGAATTGCTATAGCCAGTCTACAGGAACAGTGAATTTTCCCGTAGACTGTAAAAGATGTCTCAGGAGGTGTTTTTAGTTTGAAAAAATATGGACTGGAATTAATGTTAGGGTGTCTGCTTCTTGTCAGTTTTCTCATTCTGTCAAAACAGGCAGCTGAAGTTTCAGAGACTATGAGTTCAACAGAAAATTCAAAAATCATTCTGGTAGATGCAGGACATGGTGGAGCGGATCCGGGAATGATCGGAGTGAACGGACTGGAAGAAAAGGGGATAAATCTTCAGATTGCCGTAAAATTAAAGGATTCTCTGGAAAAACAAGGATTTTCTGTAATCATGACAAGGGAAGAAGATAAGGGCCTTTATGAGGAGGACAGCAGAAATCAGAAAGCACAGGATATGCAGTGCAGGATTGCTATGATAAAGAAATACAGACCTGTGCTGTGCATAAGTGTTCATCAGAACAGCTATCAGGATTCGTCTGTATGCGGTCCACAGGTGTTTTATTATGAAGATTCTGTCCGGGGAAAGAATCTGGCAGAGTTTATCCAGGAAGAACTGAATCTGGGACTGAAAGTAAAACGCCCTCGTGTGGCAAAAGGTAATAAAACCTATTATCTGTTAAAAAGAAGTGAAAGTGTTTTGAATATTGTAGAGTGTGGTTTTCTTACAAATCCGGAAGAGGCCGGACTTCTCTGCAAAGAAGAATATCAGAATAAAATAGTGGAAGCTATAGTGAAAGGGATTGAACAATATCTGAAGCAACAAAAAATTTAAAATGTTTAATTTATGTGAACTTGCTTTTAATAAGTAGGGATTTTTGCTATACTGATACTTGTTTGATAAAATCCCCCGGGAGGATAGGAATATCTGCATGGCGGGGAAATGTACAGGGAGAAATTATGCTTGGAATTATTTATCTGCTTCTGGCAGGAATGCTGGGCTGTGAAGCATCGAAAATGCTGACAGGAGAGGGAAGGAGTGTGTCAGGTATTAATCGTATCTGGCTCATGCTTCCGGCTTCTTTTGGAGTCGGAACACTTTTACTGACCTGGATGGTATATATTATTTCCTGGTTTTTCAGTGTTGTGGGAAAAGCTGAAAATCCACTTTTGTATGGAAATATTATCGGGATGACAGGTGCAGCAGTTATTATGATACTGCTCAGCGTACAGAAATACAGAAAACAGGGAAGTTACAGGATATGGAATATTGATAAAACACAGGATAAGCGCAGATTAAAAAAGGAAATATTACTCTTTGGTCTGCTGACTGTATTTATTACATATATGATGTTTTATGTATTCTATATAAAAGACGGAATCCTGTATTCCGGGCTGACTGTGTATGGAGATTATGCACCACATACGGCGATGATGCGTTCTTTTTCTGCAGGAAATAATTTTCCCACACAGTATCCTCATTATGGAGGTGCAGATGTAAAGTATCATTTTATGTTTCAGTTTCTCACAGGAAATCTGGAATATCTGGGAATGCGTATGGACTTTGCCTATAATATCGTAAGTACCTTGTCGCTTGTGGGATTTCTTATGCTGTTATATCAGCTTGCACTTAGGATCACAGGCAAAATGTGCTGCGGTGTACTGGCATTGTTTCTGTTCTTTTTCAGAAGCGGAATGGCTTTTCTCAGATTTGTATGGGAGCATATCCAGGCAGGGAATCTTGTGGAAACCCTGGAAGAAAATACTTCCTTTATCGGATATACTGTCAATGAGAACTGGGGATTGTGGAACTTTAATGTTTATCTTAATCAGAGGCATCTGGCATTTGGACTTCTGATGGCGACTTTGGCACTATATCTGTTTATGGACTGGCTGGAAGCCGGGACGGCACATGAAGAGAAGGGAATACTCTGGATAAAAAACAGAATCTTTTCGAAGGAAGGATGGAAAAGCAGAAATCTGGATCAGGCACTGCTTATGGGAATGTTTCTGGGTCTGTGTGCGTTCTGGAATGGGGCAGCAGTGATCGGTGGTCTGCTGATTTTGTGCGGCTTTGCGATTTTCTCGGATGGAAAAGTGGATTACGCTGTCATGGCGGGGGTATCCATCTTCTTTTCCTGGCTTCAGTCAAAGATTTTTATTGTTGGAAGTGCCATGAGTCCTCAGATTTATCTGGGATTTCTGGCAGAGGATAAGACTGTCCCGGGAGTTGTGAAATATCTGTTCTGGATGAGCGGAGTTTTTTTCCTTGGGCTGGTACTAATGGTATGGTTTATGAGAAGACGGGAGAGAGCAATCCTTGTGAGTTTCCTGTTTCCGGTGATTTTTGCTTTTGTGCTTCTGATGACACCGGATATTAATGTAAACCATAAATATATCATGATATCATATGCGTTTCTGACGATTTTCTGGGCATGGGCAGTATGCAGTCTTTGGAAAGGGAGAAATGGGCAGTCCGGGATACAGAAAACTATGGGAAAGATACTGGCAATAGTATTGGTGATATCTCTGAGTGTGACCGGGATTTATGACTTTGTGGTGATCATAAAGGGAAATGGTCCGGGCAGACGTGTGACTATAAATATGAACAGCGAGCTGACCCAATGGCTGGAGGAGAATCTGGAGAAAAACGATCTTTTACTTACTCCTGAGTACAGCATGAATGAAGTGACTATGTCCGGAGCTATGCTTTACTGTGGATGGCCATATTACGCATGGTCTGCAGGCTATGATACGAATTACAGGGCTGCACAGGCTGTGACGATATACACCACATCTGACAGTGAAACACTGAAAAAAACAGTACAACAGGAAAAAATAACATATATCCTGTTTGAGGAAGGTTCGGAATTTGAACAGCAGGAATGTCGTGAGGAGACAATTGCTGCAGCATATGAAAAGGTTTATGAGACTCAGGATGGGCGGATACGGATCTATAAAACAACAGAATAATCCTCAAATGTATTATTACGGGGATTACTCCGGATTTATGATTATGAGCCGGGTGATCACAGATTTACAGAGATAAGAGAGAATGTGTAAGATTATAGTAACCACAATAATTTTATAAATGATTAAGGAGGACGTACGGATGAAGAAATGGGCACCGAGAGTGCTTCTTGCAGCAGCTCTTGCAGGGCTGTCTGCATTTCTGTTAAAGGGAGATGTATGGACATTCTGGACTTGGTGGCTGTTGGCATTTCTGATGGGAATGGTTGCCATGCCTGTGACAGGGAGACTGTTTGCCGGATTTGAGGACAAAGGCTGGATGTTTTCAAAAGTGCTGGCGATTACTGTGACAGGTTTTCTTACGTGGTTTCTGGTAACTGCGAAGATACTGCCATTTACTGCAGCGACATGTATCGGTGTGTCTGTTGTATGTGCTGTTGGCTGTGGGGTTTTATATCATTTTCAGGGAAAAAATGGAATTGACTGCTTTCCGTCCGGAAAGGTAAATCTGATTTACGGAGAGGAAATTCTGTTCTTTATATTTTTCCTGATGTGGACTTATTTTGCAGGATTCCGTCCGCAGGCATACGGAACTGAGAAATTTATGGATTATGGTTTCATGGAAGCAATGATGAGAAGTACGACACTTCCTGCAAGAGATCTGTGGTATTCAGAAGGTACGATCAACTATTATTATGGCGGACAGTATTTTGCAGTATTTCTGACGAAGCTGACTGGCAGTAAAGTAGAACTCACTTACAATCTGATGCGTACTTTTGTGGCTGCATTTGCGTTTGTGCTTCCGTTTTCACTGGTTCGTCAGATGTCTGTGGACAGGCTTAAAGGAAGCCTGACAGGAAAGAAACGTTGTGTGCCGGCAGTGGCCGGGATCATAGCAGGACTTTCTGTATCAATTGCGGGAAATATGCATTATGTGGTTTACAGTAAGATCATTCCATGGCTCCAGAAGCTGCAGGGAAAAGAAGCGGACAGCTACTGGTTCCCGGATGCGACCCGTTATATTGGATACAATCCGGATGTGCCGGACAAGACAATCCATGAATTTCCATGTTATTCCTTTGTGCTGGGAGATCTCCATGCCCATGTGGTAAATGTAATGTTTGTGCTGTTTCTGGTGGGACTTCTTTATGCGTGGATGCGAAGTGTGCGGATGAGAGAAGCAGTGATCATGAAGCCGGGCCGGAAACAGTTCTGGAAAAAACAGCTGTTGATTCCGCATATCCTGCTGGCTGCAGTGATGATCGGTATGTTCCGGTTTACGAATTTCTGGGATTTTATTATTTATTTCGTGGTGACCGGTGGAGTGGTGCTGTTTACCAATATCGTTCAGTTTGATGGTAAAGTGAAGAGGGTTCTGGCAGTGACTGCGGTTCAGGCAGTGGAGATCATTGTGATCTCATACGTTGTTTCTCTGCCGTTTACTTTGCAGTTTGACAGTATGTTTAAAGGTGTGGGAATTGCGCAGAATCATTCTATGATCCATCAGCTGCTGATTTTGTGGGGACTGCCTGTGATTCTGACAGTTCTGCTGATCATCTGTATCATCTGGGAGAAGCTTCGTGGTGGTGCGAACAGAAGTCTGTATAAACTGATGAAAGCAATCTCTGTGCCGGATCTGTTTGCGATTGTCATGGGACTCTGTGCAATCGGGCTGATCGTGATTCCGGAGTTGGTTTATGTAAGAGATATTTACGAAAATGGAAACGCCAGGGCGAATACTATGTTTAAGCTGACTTATCAGGCGTATATGCTGTTTGGGATGACCATGGGATATGGTATTTTCCGTATGCTGGTGGCTGCACGTAAGAAAGTGTTTAAGGTTGTGTCAGTGATCGGCCTGGTATTGCTTTGCTGGACCTTTGGTTATTTTGGAAACAGTGTGTATGCGTGGTTTGGAAAGGTATGGGAGCCTTCTGAATATAAAGGATTGAATGCGACATCTTTCCTGTCAAATGATTTCACAGAGGATGTGGCTGGTATTAAATGGCTGAAGAAGAATGTGAAAGGGTCACCGGTTGTGCTTGAGGCGAACGGGGACAGCTATAGTGGTTATGAGCGTGTTTCTGCTATGACAGGGCTGCCGACTGTGCTGGGATGGTATGTGCATGAGTGGCTGTGGAGAGATGATACTGCGGATCTGAATGAGAAGAGTGCGGATATTGAGAGTATTTATACTTCTTTGGATGCGGAGTATGTGAAGGAACTGCTGGAAGAGTATGATGTTTCTTATATTTTTGTGGGATCGAAAGAACGGGAGAAATATGGGGATGCACTGAATGAAGAGGTGCTGAATTCGCTTGGAGAAGTTGTGTTCCAGGATGAGGAGTATAGTACGTATATTCTTAAAGTTAATAAGTAAGAGGGCGAAAAATGGCGGCAGTTTGTGTCGCCATTTTTTGTTTGGGTCAAAAAGGGACGCGTAAAAAAATATTTTTTTACGCTGGTTATTGGCTGGAATGGTTTTGGGGAAATAATTATCAGGTGGAAAAGAGGGAAAAAGTAAAATTTACAGATATGGATTACGATTGTATTATGATAATGTATGTGCAATATATATAAGAAAAATATGTTGCTACAGTGGAAAAATGAAAAGATGACACTGTATAAGTAGTAGGAGAAAATGAGGATTGTGAATATTCATATGATAGGAAAGGAGAATTTTAAAATGAGGAATCGAATAATTCAGGTTAGACATTATAGCAGGAAAATGATGATTATGATGTTGACAGGAGCAATTTGCTGTAGTTCATGTTTTTGTGAAACTGCTTTTGCGAAAACCAGCAAAGTAAGGGTTTACGATGTGGAAAAAGGAACCACAAGCTTCACATCTTTTACATATTCGGATAATAAAAATGATGAGTCACTGGCTCCGTCGGAGGGAGCAGAAGCGATTTCATCTGCTTCTCAGAAGGTGGTTATTTTCCATCAGGCAGATGGGTCTACGATAATAAGAAAAGCAGACAGTAATGGAAAAGTGACACTTCCAGCAATAAGAAATCAGACAGGATATACTTTTCTTGGATGGAGCACGAAGCCGGATCAGACTCAGAATCCGCAGTATCAGGCGGGACAGGTGATACAGGTAAGGAAGAAAACCCATTTATATGCAGTTATGTATAACTGGCAACAGGAGCCGGATATTCAGGTCAATAATCTGGCAGCTCAGCTGTCGGAGTATTCCGGAATTATTTTTGTGGGAGATTCCAGAACGTATTTTATGCAGAAAACTCTTCTTCGGGAATATGGAAAGGATGCAGTTGCAAAAGTATCATTTGTGTGTAAGACAGGGGAGGGACTGAGCTGGTTTGAAACAGCAGGAGAGAGAGTAATGAGAAGTGAAATTGCCCGTCTGCAGTCAGATTCAGATAAGCCCGTAGCAGTTATTTTTAATCTTGGTGTGAATGATCTTTCGAGTCATAATTCCGGGAATGGGGTTGATTATAAAGGCGAGGCAAATGCATATCTTGCGCGTATGAACACTCTTGCAGAGGAACTTGAAAGTGACTGCAGATTGTTTTATATGTCTGTGAATCCGGTAAATACAGCAATGAAACCAACTCGAAAAGAAGCGCAGTTACGTTACTTTAATGATAGATTGCAGAGCAGGTTAAATAAGAGATTTCAATGGATAGATACCTATAAATATCTGATGAAGAATGGTTACAGTACATACAATGAGTTTAAGGGAAATATAGATGACGGCGTTCACTATTCTACATGTACCTATAAAAGAATCTATAAATATTGTATGAATGCAATCAGATAATGCTTTTTGATTTATACACAAATTATAATCTTGTTTCAGGTAAGCAGTATAAGCAGAAGTTAAGGCCACAGAACTCACAAAAGAAAGGGTATATGTATTGCTTGATAAATTAAGAGATTGATGTACGAGCTGACAGGAGAAATATTTTCTGTCAGCTTGTTATTTGTTTGGTTGGATAATGGAGAATATCTGTTTGCCAAAGAAGAAACATTTGACGAATTTTTGTCTCTGTTGTATCATGAACATACAAAACGAAAATAAAGTAAGAGGAATATTGTTATATAAAATACAGAACAGATAAGAAAGCAGGAATAAAATGAAAGCAGAAGTTGTATCCATGACAGCGGATAATCTTGATATGGAGGCTATCCGGCGTGGTGGAGATATTTTGAAGCAGGGTGGTCTGGTTGCGTTTCCTACGGAGACTGTGTATGGTCTTGGAGGAGATGCGTTGAATCCGCAGGCTTCTATGAAAATTTATGCGGCGAAGGGCAGACCTTCGGATAATCCGCTGATCGTGCATATTGCAGAGTTTGATAAGCTGGCTCCGATTGTAGCGGAGGTTCCGGAGAAGGCGAAGATCCTGGCAGAGAAGTACTGGCCGGGTCCGCTGACTATGATTCTTCCGAAGTCGGATCTTGTACCACAGGAGACTACGGGTGGTCTGGACAGTGTGGCGGTTCGGTTTCCGAGTGACAGGATCGCGCAGGAACTTATCAAGGCAGCAGGTGGTTATGTGGCTGCACCCAGTGCCAACACTTCGGGAAGACCAAGCCCGACTACTGCACAGCATGTAGAGGAGGATCTTGGTGAAGCGATTGAGATGATCATTGACGGAGGCCAGGTGGGAATCGGTCTTGAGTCTACGATCGTTGATTTTACTGAGGATGTGCCTGTGGTTTTACGTCCGGGTTATATTTCTCTGGAGATGCTTCAGGAGACTCTGGGGGATGTAAGGATGGACAAGGGGCTGATTGCGGCTGACAGCAAAGTCCGTCCGAAAGCACCGGGTATGAAATATCGCCATTATGCACCGAAGGCAGATCTGGCAATTGTTGAGGGACCGGAGGAAGCTGTTGTGAAGAAGATCAATGAGCTGGCTGCGGAGGCGAAAGTACACGGCGAGCAGGTTGGAATTATTGCAACGGACGAGACAAAGGACAGATATCCCGAAGGTCTGGTAGTCAGCATCGGAAGTCGGAAAGAAGAGGAAACAATCGCCCATCATTTATATGAAGTGCTTCGTGATTTTGACCAGAGTGCGGTCAGGTCTATTTATTCAGAAGCGTTTTATACACCAAGAATGGGACAGGCCATTATGAACCGTCTGCTGAAAGCAGCGGGACATAAGATCATACAGGTGGTATGATATAATCAGGTAGTGAAGCAGATATATGCCTGATTATATAATCTTATCAGCAGTAATGGCCAGATGGATAATGAAGATTCACTTAAATAGTCTGCTGAAGAGGTAAAGAAATTAATTTCAGGAGGAAGATTAATGATAGCTTTAGGATGTGATCATGGTGGATATGAACTGAAACAGGAGATCAAGAAGTATCTGGATGAGAAAGGAATTGAATATAAAGATTATGGATGTGACAGTCTGGATTCCGTAGATTATCCGGTATATGCAAAGAAGGTTGCACATGCAATTCTTGACGGCGAATGTGAGAAGGGAATCCTGATCTGCGGAACAGGTATCGGAATTTCCATTACAGCAAACAAGTTTAAAGGAATCAGAGCTGCAGTCTGCACAGATTGTTTTACAGCAGAGGCTACAAGACTTCACAATGATGCCAATATCCTTGCACTTGGCGGAAGAGTGGTAGGACCTGGGCTGGCATTGAAGATTGTGGATACATTTTTGAATACACCGTTTTCCAACGATGAGAGACATATCAGAAGAATTAATCAGATAGAGACTGAATAAGCCATAAAATAAGAAAACTGATAAAACAGCCAGAGCCTGCATGATTATAGTAATTCTCTCACATGTATGATGAATGGGAATTACTGTAGAGTAAAGTGTGAAGTTCTGGCTGTGTCAGTTATAAGCAGACAATGGTTACTGTTTGCTCCGTTCACAGTAACGGACAATGTGCTGCTTTTATGAAGCAGATGAATGGTGAAGTATGTGAAGGGGAGGTGTGGAAAATGGATGTAAATCATAAACGCACAGATTATTTATCATGGGATGAATATTTTATGGGAGTTGCCATGATGTCAGGGATGCGTTCCAAGGATCCGAATTCTCAGGTAGGTGCCTGTATTGTGAGTGAGGATAATAAAATTCTGTCCATGGGTTATAATGGTTTTCCAAAGGGCTGTTCAGATGATGAATTTCCATGGGCAAGAGAGGGTGACAGTCTTCATACGAAATATTTTTATGTGACCCATAGTGAATTGAATGCGATTCTTAATTACAGGGGAGGAAGTCTGGAAGGTGCAAAGCTTTATGTTTCCCTTTTTCCATGTAATGAATGTGCCAAGGCAATTATTCAGGCAGGTATTAAGACGATTGTCTATGACTGTGATAAATATGCAGACACGCCGGCAGTGATCGCTTCCAAGAGAATGCTGGATGCAGCCGGGGTCCGTTATTATAAATATAACCGGACAGGACGTAAGATTACAATAGAAGTGTGATTTTGGCATATTCATGCCAAAACACCTCGCGGAATAGTGGTGTGTGAACAGTAACGATTTTACTCTTGACACATCAATTTATTTCAAATAAAATATAACCAAATGCGAAATATATATAGCGATGAAGAGAATAGTACATAAGGAGCAATCCCAGAGAAGAGTCCCGGAGGAACAGCCGGTTGGCTGTGAAACAGTGGTGGAAGGATTCTGTGCGTGAATTATGGAACCGGCCTCGGAGCTCCGTACAATTGAAGTACGGCGTTTTTCCTGCGTTATCGGAAGAAGAGCGAGCAATGTGCAGGCATTTGGGCACAGTGCTAATTAGGGTGGTACCGCCGAAGCCTTTCGGTCCCTTGTGAGGGATGCTGGGCTTCTTTTTTTCGTTTTTTATAATATGACATATTTTGCCGGATTATAAAAAAGCAGATTTTTGTACTGTGAAGCAGATAGGGAAATTTATTTATAGAAGAAAAATAAGAAGAATATGCATTCCGCCGCGACTATATCCTGATGCGCTTTCAGGATCAACATATCACATAAAAAGGAGAAACAATTATGGCAAACAACAAGAAACTGGTAGAAGCCATCACATCCATGGAAGAGGATTTCGCCCAGTGGTATACCGACGTTGTAAAGAAAGCTGAACTCTGCGGTTATACCAGTGTTAAAGGCTGCATGGCAATCAAACCTGCAGGATATGCAATCTGGGAAAATATTCAGCACGAACTGGACAGAAGATTTAAAGAGACTGGCGTACAGAATGTGTACATGCCAATCTTTATTCCGGAATCTCTTCTTCAGAAAGAGAAAGATCATGTAGAAGGATTTGCACCTGAGGTTGCATGGGTAACTCATGGTGGTCTGGATCCGCTTCAGGAGCGTCTGTGTGTACGTCCTACATCAGAGACATTATTCTGTGATTTCTATGCAAAAGAAATCCAGTCCCACAGAGATCTGCCGAAGGTATACAATCAGTGGTGTTCTGTAGTGCGTTGGGAAAAGACAACACGTCCGTTCCTTCGTTCACGTGAGTTCTTATGGCAGGAAGGCCATACAGCTCATGCTACAGCCGAGGAAGCAGAAGAACGTACTATCCAGATGCTGAACCTGTATGCAGATTTCTGCGAGGAAGTACTTGCAATCCCGGTTATCAAGGGACAGAAAACAGATAAGGAGAAATTCTCCGGTGCAGAAGCTACTTATACAATTGAATCCCTGATGCATGATGGAAAAGCTCTTCAGTCCGGTACAAGCCATAATTTTGGCGATGGATTTGCAAGAGCATTCGGCATCCAGTATACAGATAAAGAAAATAAACTTCAGTATGTACATCAGACATCCTGGGGCATGACAACACGTATGATCGGTGCAATCATCATGGTACATGGTGATAACAGCGGTCTGGTGCTGCCTCCGAGAATCGCTCCTGTACAGGCAGTGATCATCCCGATTCAGCAGAGAAAAGAGGGCGTTCTTGAGAAAGCAGATGAGATGTTTGCAGCATTAAAGGCAGCAGGAGTCCGCGTAAAAGTAGACGACACAGACAAGAGCCCGGGATTCAAATTCGCAGAGCAGGAAATGCGTGGTATTCCGATCCGTATCGAGTGCGGCCCGAAGGATATCGAGAATGGTCAGGCTGTGATCTGCCGTCGTGATACAAGAGAGAAATATACTGTTACATTTGATGAGCTTGTGGAGAAAGTACAGGAAATCCTGGAAACAATCCAGAAAGATATGCTGGAGCGCGCACGTAAGCACAGAGATTCCCATACTTATGTTGCTACAAACTATGAAGAGTTCAAAGATACTATTGTTAACAAACCAGGTTTCGTAAAAGCTATGTGGTGCGGTGACCGCGCATGTGAGGACAAGATTAAAGAGGATGTTCAGGCTACATCCAGATGTATGCCGTTTGAGCAGGAACACTTAAGTGATGTCTGCGTATGCTGTGGAAAACCTGCCAAGAAGATGGTTTACTGGGGAAGAGCATACTAATCAATAAGAAAATAAAGAAAACCGGCAGCAGAGATATCTGAGTGCCGGTTTTCGGGGTTAAGAATAAATAGAAGAAGATAAGGATGGTCATATGATTCTGGAAATACCGAAAAACGCGGAAACAATTTTGCATATACTGGAAAAAGCAGGCTATGAAGCCTATGTGGTAGGCGGCTGTGTGCGTGATTCCATTCTGGGACGGAGCCCGGATGACTGGGACATCACCACATCCGCAAAGCCGGAGCAGGTCAAGGCTTTGTTTCACAGAACAGTGGATACAGGTCTGCAGCATGGAACAGTGACTGTTCTTATGGAAAAAGAAGGATATGAGGTCACGACTTATCGTGTAGATGGTGAGTACAAGGACGGCAGACATCCCAAAGAGGTCACCTTTACAGCAAGCCTTAAGGAAGACCTGAAACGCCGGGATTTCACCATCAATGCAATGGCATACAATCCTTCTTCAGGACTGGTGGACCTTTTCGGCGGACTGGAGGATATTGAGAGAAAAATCATCCGCTGTGTGGGAGATCCGCTGGAGCGTTTTACAGAGGATGCACTGCGGATCATGCGTGCAGTCCGTTTCAGTGCGCAGTTGGGCTTTACCATTGAAGAAGAGACTCGTAAGGCACTGAAGGTTCTGGCACCGAATCTGAAGCATGTCAGTGCAGAGAGGATTCAGGTAGAGCTTGTGAAGCTCCTGATGTCTCCTCATCCGGATTATCTCAGGGTGGCTTATGAAGCCGGGATCACAGCTGAATTTCTTCCGGAGTTTGATGCATGTATGACAACATCCCAGAATACGCCGCACCACTGTTACACAGTAGGGGAGCATATCCTGCACAGTCTCTGTCATGTACGCGCAGATAAAGTTCTCAGGATTACCATGTTGCTTCATGATATTGGAAAGCCGGTTGTCCGGAAAACAGATGAGAATGGAAGAGATCATTTCAAGATGCATGGGATTGCGGGAGAAAAGATGGCTGCACAGATCCTGCGCAGGCTGAAATTCGATAATGATACGATCCGCAAGGTAACCCGTCTGGTAAAATGGCATGATGACAGACCGGATGGAACGACAAAGGCAGTGCGCAGGGCAGTGAACCGTATCGGTGAGGATCTCTTCCCATATTATCTGGAAGTGCAGCAGGCAGATATGCTGGCACAGAGTGATTACAGACGCGCAGAGAAGCAGGAACGTCTGGATAAGGTGAAAGAGGCTTATGAGACGATCATTAATGAACATCAGTGTGTATCTTTAAAAACTCTGGCAGTGACAGGGAAAGATCTGATTGAAGCCGGTTATAAGCCGGGGCGTGAAATAGGAGAAACGCTGAACCGTCTTCTGGAAGTAGTGCTTGCCGATCCACAGAAGAATCAGAAAGAGATATTATTGGGTCTGCTTGATGAGAAATAGTGCAGTTTTATGGAATGGTCAGTATATCAGAATATTGGTTACTGTGAACGGAGTGAACAGTAACGAATATAGTAAATAACAGTGGCTCTATGAAAATCCGGGGGTATATCCACCGGATTTTCTTCATATGTATAGAAAGAATTAAGATGATTAAGAGGGGGATATGTCATTGTATGATTACGGACTTGGCACTTTGGCTCAGTATGAGCTGACAGCAGACCGTTCTGCAAGGACAAGAGGAGCTTTACTCTGCTATACAGCTCAGGGACTTCTGATCCTGAGGGAATTTCACGGTTCTGAAAAAAAGCTGGAAAAACAGCAGGAGCTTTTGATGAAACTTCAGGAAAATGGTATAAATACCGATTATTTTCTGCGGAATAATCAGGAAAGTCTGGTCAGTAAAGATAAGACTGAACAAAGGTTTACACTCCAGCACTGGTATGAAGGAAAAGAGTGTGACACAAAATCCCGGGAAGATATTTTAAAAAGTGTCCGGACACTGGCAAGGTTACATATTTTAATGAAAATGGAACCTGTGGAGGAATACAGGGAAAGATCTCTCAGGGAGGAATATCTCCGGCATAATCAGGAGCTTCGTAAGATACGAAAATTTATACGGAACAAAGGAGCATCCAATGTATTTGAGAAAAATTATCTGGCAAGTGTGGAGCAGTTTCTTGAAAGGGCACAGTATGCAGTAAAGCTTCTGGACGAGACGGATTATGATGATCTTAGGGAAAGGGCATGGCGGGAAGGACAGGTATGTCATGGAGAATATAATCAGCATAATATTCTGATGCTGAAAGGTGATCATTTGGGGACGGCAGTCACAAATTTTGGTCACTGGAGTTTTGATATTCAGGTAGCAGATTTGTATCGTTTTATGAGAAAAATACTGGAGAAATATAACTGGAATCTGGAACTGGCAGGGGAAATGCTCAGGGAATATCATAAAATCCGTCCAATCTCGGCAGAAGAGTGGAAAAATCTGCGTGTACGTTTCACTTATCCTGAAAAATACTGGAAACTGGCAAATTATTATTATTCACACAAAAAGGTGTGGATTTCAGAGAAAAATGTGGAAAAGCTTCAGAATCTTATCAGACAGAGAGAAATCTGGGAGAATTTTGCAGAGGAATGTTTCAGGGATTATCCTCGTTACTGTTCACTCCGTTCACAGTAACGTAGCCAAAATTCATTCCAGATTGCCTGCGGCAATGGAATTTTGGCTTGTATGTCTCGGGATTTTGGCATATTCATGCCAAAACACCTCGCGGGATAGTGGTGTGTGAACAGTAACTTATCCTCAGTAACACAGAGCTGAACAGTTACGAAAAACCTTGACAATATGGGAAAAAAGGTATATATATAGAGGATAGAGCTCTGTCGCTTTTGGCAGATGCCACCAAACAAGAAAGAGATCATTAGAGGAGGAAACACCATGAATAAAACAGAATTAGTAGCAGCTATGGCGAAAGAGACAAACTTATCCAAGAAGGACGTAGAAGACGTTCTGAAATCTTTCGTTGATGTCGTTTCTAAAGAACTGAAAAATGGCGGAAAAATCCAGTTAGTAGGATTTGGTACATTTGAAGTAAGTGAAAGAGCTGCTCGCGAGGGAAGAAATCCTCAGACTGGTGAAACTATGAAAATCGAAGCTTCTAAATCACCGAAATTCAAAGCTGGAAAAGCATTAAAAGATATGGTTAACGGTAAATAATAAAGGCGATAACCGGGGGAACGAAAGTTCCCCTTTTTTGATACTCTGGCGGAGTAATTCGTGAGTATCCATTTACAGGACATTTACAGGAGTAGAATATGAGATTAGATAAATACTTAAAGGTGTCACGTCTGATCAAACGCCGTACAGTGGCAAACGAAGCCTGTGATGCAGGAAGAGTTCTTGTCAACGATAAGCCTGCCAAGGCATCTGTACAGGTAAAGACGGGAGATACTATTGAAATCCAGTTCGGAAGTAAGAATGTCAAAGTAGAAGTACTGGATGTAAAAGAAACTGTCAAAAAAGAAGATGTAGAGAGTATGTACAAATATCTTTGATTCCAGATGGTAATTTGCAGCTTTTTGCATTTATGCAGTGGGAACATATAAATTTTTAACATTTTATTGTCTATTTCCATTTTCCGGCACATAAACTACTGATAAGTAACAGATTGGCAGGTCATAGTTTCCGGAGGCTGTGACCGGGAGGTGTCTGTGGAAGAGAAGAAGATACTTTCAACTCACAGCCTGATGCTGGAAAACCGTCAGAACGGGAGAATTACCGGGGTAAAGGATATTAAATCCTTTGATGAAAAAGAAATCCTGCTTTTTACACAGGCAGGGAAACTTGTAATAAAGGGAGAACAGCTTCATGTGAAGCAGCTTGATCTGGAAAAGGGAGAAGTAGATCTGGAAGGAAAAGTGGACAGTCTTACTTATCTGTCAAAGAATACAGATAACAGGGATGAATCCTTATTTCAAAGGATGTTCCGGTGAGAGATGAGTGCATTTATTCATCATGAATTACTTCTGCTGCTCCGGACAATAGTTGTGGGTGCTGTTCTCCTTTTGTGTTATGATCTGCTGGCTGCATTCAGGAATGTTTTTGCACATTCGGATAAAGCTGTCGGGACGGAAGATATTTTGTACTGGCTTTGTTGTGCCTTTTTTGTTTTTTCGGAGATTTACAGGAGCAATGAAGGAATCCTGCGTTTTTTTATGGTTTTAGGCTTTTTATCCGGAGCGTATATCTGCAACAGGGTCCTCGGAGATATTTTTGTAAAATGCTGTACGAAACTTATGGAGATTCCTGTAATAATTATTAAATTTTTGATAAAATGGTTGCTATTTCCGGTCAAAAGATGTAAACTTCTGTGGTATAAAGCGTATAAATGTGCTAAAAAAGGAAGGCTGGCAAATTGGGTAATTCTAAGAAAAGGAAGAAAAAAAAGAAAGTAGGGTATAACTCTCTTGGAATGATTGCGATTGCGCTGGTTGTTTTAGTCCTTCTGGGAGGACTGATGCTAGAAAGTAATGACCTTAAGGAACGCCTCACAGGATATGATGCTAAGGCCGCCACTCTTCAGCAACAGATTGAAGATGAGCAGACACGTACAGAAGAAATTGATAAATTAAAGAAATATATGGAGACAGACGAATATGCAGAAGAGGTTGCCAGAGAGAAACTGGGACTTGTGAAGGACAATGAGACTGTTTTTAAGAAACAGCAGTAATAAATGTCGAAAACTTTTGCGAAGGATTCGTCTGCGTTTGACAGATATTTCAGAAACCCTTCCATATAATATCTGTAACTGTTTAGTACTTTGTGAAAGAGAGGACTGTTGAACAGTTATAGAGATTCTCTGATAAAAATGCAGTAGTCTGCTATATACAGGGAATGAATAAGGGGAGGGGAGAATATGCAGGAATGGATGATTGCCATGCTCGTTATCAGCATTATGCTGATCATACGGGACATGGCAAAAACTATTTTAGCAGAAAATCTGCCGGATACAGAAGAACTGCCGTCTCTGCAGGAGGGCCATCCTCAGAAAGAGAGGGTGGAGAAGTATGCGGCATCTTTTCAGAAACTGGCAGATACTTTCTACGGGATGCCTTATCGGAAAGATTATCTGAGCAGCAGGCAGGTTGAGCAGATCATTGAGGATACAAATGCAAAGGTATGCAGCAGATGCTATCAGAGGGAAATCTGCTGGGGAGAACACAGTCAGGAACTGGTGAAAGGAGTGGAGGCACTGGTACGTTCCATGGAGAGTGGAAACGAGGAAAATGTCAGAGGCATCCGCGCTGACTGGACAGGCATATGTCCCCGTTCCGTACAATATTATGAGACGGTTGCAGAGAATTTTCAGAAAGAAAGGCAGAACTTGATGTGGGATAACCGTATGATCGAGAATCGGCTGGCAGTAGCACAGCAGCTTATGGAAGTCTCACATATCATGGAGAACGTAGCCAGTGATCTGTATGACCTGGAGCGAGTAACGCCGCAGTTTGAAGAAGAACTTCGCAAGGGACTGAGAAAGAGCCATGTGATCCTTCGCAGGGCATGGATGATGAATAAGGTGAAAGGACGTAAACAGATTTTTCTCACCATGCGTGCCAGAAGCGGTCAGTGTATTTCCATGACAGAGATCGCACAGCTTCTTTCAAAATACTGTGAAATTTCCATGGTACCTGTAAATGGGAGCAGATGTATTGTAAACGGAGAATATCACACTGTACATTTTGCTGAGGATGTAAGCTATCAGGTTCTCTATGGAACGGCCAGGCTTACCAGAGAAGAAGAGAAGGTTTCCGGAGATAATTATATATGCAGACAGGAGGATGGCGGCAGGTTTGTTATGTGCCTTTCGGATGGCATGGGCTCAGGGATGGAAGCATGCAGGGAGAGCGAGACAGTTGTGGAACTTCTGGAACAGTTTATGGAGTCAGGATTTTCCCAGGAAACGGCAGCAAAGATGGTAAATTCTGCTCTGGTACTCAAAGGAGAGGAGGGTATGTTTTCTACAGTGGATATCTGCGCAGTGGACCTGTATACAGGAATCTGCAATTTTCTGAAGGCGGGGGCAGCGTCTACATTTATCAAAAGAGATCACTGGGTGGAATCTATTACTTCTGAAAGTCTGGCCGCAGGGCTTGTACAGCAGATTGATTTTGAGACAGCTACCAGAAAGCTGTACCATGGGGATTACCTGATCATGATGACAGATGGAGTCCTGGATGCATTGCCTGACCAGAAAGAGGAGGAAACCATGAAAGAAATCATTATGGATGTTCACGAGGAATCACCGAAAGATTTCGGCAGGGGAATACTGGAACGGGTGTTGGGATACAGCGATTATCATGCACGGGATGATATGACAGTGCTGGTGGCAGGCGTGTGGAAAAAATAATGCTGCGGATACTAAAATAGAAAAGGAAATCAGGATAAAAATGGAAAGAGAAATTCTTGCTTATATAAAACAAAACAGGATGATCGGAAAAAATGATGTGGTCCTGGCAGGAGTGTCCGGCGGAAGTGACTCTATGGCAATGCTCCGCATTTTAAAGGAGCTTCAGGGAAAACTGGATTTTACATTGAGAGTGGTCCATATACATCATGGAATACGTGGAAAGGAAGCGGACAGGGACCAAAGCTTTGTGGAAAACATATGCCGGAAGTGGCAGATTCCATGTACTGTTTATTGTTATGATGTTCCGGGATTGAGCCGGGAGTGGAAGCTGGGCGAGGAAGAGACGGGAAGGATTGTAAGAAAAGAAGCTTTTCAGAGGGAAGCTGCCGTCTGTGGGAGAAAGGACAGTGAGATAAAAATTGCATTAGCGCATAATCAGGAGGATCTTGCGGAAACTATGCTTCATAATCTGTGCAGAGGAACAGGTTTGCGGGGACTATGCACCATGCGCCCTGTAGACGGAGAGATTATCCGCCCGATTCTGTGCTTAAGCCGGGACAAAATTGCAGAGTATCTGAAAGAAAAGAAGATTTCTCATATTCAGGACAGCACCAATCTGTCAGATGAATATACCAGAAACCGAATCAGACATCATATTCTTCCTATATTGGAACAGCAGGTCAATGGAAAGGCAGCGGCACATATGGCAGAGACTGCGGCAAGGATTTCCCAGGCAGAGGAATATCTTACGCAGCAGAGCTGCCTGGTTTTGGGCGAGTTTCAGAAAGGTAAGGAATATTACTTTACTGAAAAATTTTTTATGGAGCCTCAGATCATTCAGGTTTATGCATTACAACAGGCGATGGAACAGCTGGCAGGCAGACGGAAGGATCTGGCGGCTGTTCACTATGAGAAGGTTCTGGAACTTTATGAAATGCAGACTGGAAGACGGATCAGCCTTCCTTATCACATGGAAGCCAGAAGAGATTACGAGGGAGTAAGACTTTGTCGGTACGGAGAGGAGAAGTCAGCCGGGATGATCGGTGAAAAGCATAAAGGTTCAGATATCCAAAACGGAAAAACAGTTTGCGGAAAAAATATATCAGACAGGGAATGGAAAATCAGAATTCCGGGGACTGTGACCAGTCCGCTGGGAATTTTTTCGGCAGAAATATTTTTGTATGAAGGTCAGAAGATTGAAGAAAAAAAGTATACGAAATGGATGGATTATGATAAAATAGAAAAGAATCCGTATATTCGCACCAGACGGACAGGAGATTATATGGTTATCAATGCGCAGGGGAACACAAAGAAGCTGAACCGCTGTATGATTGATGAGAAAATCCCGTCGGAATACAGAGACAGCATTCCGCTGATCGCATGTGGAAAAGAAATCCTCTGGATGGTGGGAAGCAGGATGAATGAGAGGTATAAAATTAACCCCCAAACCAGGAAGGTGTTAGTATTAAATTACCAAGGAGGAAACGAAAATGAGTGAGAAAATCAAAGTTTTACTCAGCGAAGAGGAAGTAGATTCCCGTATTAAGCAGATCGCAGCAAAGGTCAGCAAGGATTATGCAGGCAAGGAAATCCATTTAATCTGTGTATTAAAAGGTGGTGTATTCTTTACCTGTGAACTTGCAAAGAGAATCACAGTGCCGATTTCTCTTGACTTTATGTCTGTATCCAGTTATGGTGATGACACCAAGTCCAGCGGTGTTGTAAAGATCGTCAAAGACCTTGACCAGCCACTGGAAGGAAAGGACGTTCTGATCGTAGAGGATATCATTGACTCAGGAAGAACATTAAGTTATCTCATCGAAATTCTGAAGCAGAGAAATCCAAACAGCATCCGTCTGTGTACATTGCTGGACAAACCGGAGCGAAGAGTCAGAGATGTAAGAGTTGATTATTGCTGCTTTAACATCCCGGATGAGTTTGTAGTTGGCTATGGTCTGGACTATGCACAGAAATACAGGAATCTTCCATTCATAGGAGTAGTGGAACTGGGGGAAGACTGAAAGGAGATTTAAGTAAGTGAATAAACAGCCAAGCAGAATTGGTCTGTATCTGGTGCTGATCATTGCACTGGTAGCCGGTTATTTTTATCTGAATAACCAGGTGGTTTCCCAGAGTAATTACACACAGAAGCAACTGGAGCAGGCTCTTGAAGACAACAAAGTGGTTGATGCGACAATTCAACAGAACAGAGAAGTGCCTACAGGTTCTGTGATCGTAGATACTACTGACTCCGGTCAGAAGAAGGTTTATGTGACAGATGTCAATCAGGCAATCGAACTGCTGAATAAATATGATATTGATATTACAACCCAGGATGTACCCGGAGACAATGTATTTCTGACAACCTTGCTTCCGGTTCTTCTCACAGGTGCCCTTGTGATCTTTCTGATCATGATGATGAACCGCCAGATGGCAGGTGGCGGTGGCGGCGGAAATGCAAAGATGATGAATTTCGGCAAGAGCCGCGCAAGAATGTCATCTCCGGATGATAATAAGAAAGTTACCTTTGACAAGGTAGCAGGTCTGCAGGAGGAGAAGGAAGATCTGGCAGAGGTGGTAGATTTCCTGAAATCCCCACAGAAATATACAAAAGTAGGTGCAAGGATCCCGAAAGGTGTGCTGCTTGTGGGACCTCCCGGAACAGGTAAGACACTTTTGGCAAAGGCAGTGGCAGGAGAAGCGGGAGTTCCGTTTTTCTCTATTTCCGGTTCTGACTTTGTGGAAATGTTTGTGGGTGTAGGTGCATCACGTGTGCGTGATCTTTTTGAAGAAGGCAAACGTCATGCACCATGTATTATTTTCATTGATGAGATCGATGCGGTTGCAAGACAGCGTGGAACCGGTATGGGCGGTGGACATGATGAGAGAGAGCAGACGCTGAACCAGCTTCTGGTAGAGATGGATGGCTTTGGTGTGAATGAAGGGATCATTGTGATGGCAGCGACGAACCGCGTGGATATCCTGGATCCTGCAATCCTTCGTCCGGGACGTTTTGACCGTAAGGTTGCAGTGGGACGTCCGGATGTGAAGGGAAGAGAAGAGATCCTCCGCGTTCATGCCAAGGATAAACCTCTTGGTGAGGATGTAGATCTGACTCAGATTGCCAGAACAACAGCAGGATTTACAGGTGCAGATCTGGAGAATCTTCTGAATGAAGCTGCCATTGAAGCAGCGAGAAAGGGAAGAGGATTTATCCTTCAGTCTGATATCAAAGGTGCTTTTATCAAAGTAGGTATCGGTGCAGAGAAGAAGAGTAAGGTGATTTCTGAGAAAGAGAAAAAGATCACTGCGTATCATGAATCCGGACATGCGATCCTGTTTCATGTACTTCCGGATATGGATCCTGTCTACACGATTTCCATTATCCCGACAGGAATGGGAGCAGCAGGTTACACCATGCCTCTTCCGGATAATGATGAGATGTTTAATACCAAAGGAAAAATGCTTCAGGATATTATGACACTGTTAGGCGGGCGCATAGCAGAGGAAATTATCTTCGGGGATATTACGACTGGTGCATCCAATGACATCAAACGTGCAACTGCGACAGCCAGAAGTATGGTTATGAAATACGGAATGTCTGATAAACTTGGTCTTATCTGTTATGGTGATGACGATGACGAGGTATTTATCGGCAGAGACCTGGCTCATACCAGAAGCTACAGCGAGGATGTTGCCAAGTCCATTGATGAAGAAATCCGCCGTATTATCAGTGAATGTCATGACCAGGCAAAGAAGATCATTCTGGAACATGAGGATGTTCTGCACAAGTGTGCAAGTCTTCTTCTCGAGAAGGAAAAGGTGCACAGAGACGAATTTGAAGCACTTTTTATAACAGAAAATCCGGAAACAGAAAACAACAGTATATAATGTATACAAAAAAGTGTGCCAAATTTTGTGAAGTTTGTGCACACTTTTCTCTTGCCTCATGGTATTATATAAACCGTAAAAACCCCCCAATACATTATATAGTTTTTGCTACACCCCATAAGAAGAAATACCTTCTCCAAAAAAGCCAGCTTATCCCGCTGGCTTTTTTACTGTCTTAAAATATCATTATTGTTCATGTTATTTTCAGCAATGAAATATCTGCTTCGCCGGAATCCGGCAGTCCGAAATACTGTGACAGAATGAATGGTTGTGTAGAATCACTGAATATCTAAATATTTTTGGGAAAAACAGATGGTTGTCAGATGGTTTATTTTAGGATAAAATAATAAAATGATAAATGACAGAGAGGACTGGACGGAAATGGAACATGAAAAAGCAGATATAAAAAAAAGAATGCAGTACATCCTGAATATGCGTCCTGTGTTTAATAAAGAGGCGCTTTTCAGTGACGGAACAGAATATTACAGAACACCTGCGGAACCAAAGGCAGGAGATACAGTAACGATCAAATTCCGTACCCAGAGAAATAATGTAGATTCTGTATATCTGGTAAGCCAGGAGCAGCGTGTGCAGATGGAGATTTGCGGGACAGAGAACGGATTTGATTATTATTCTGCCCAGGTGACGATTGGTGAGGACATCTTCCGTTATTATTTTGAGATACAGTATGGATGGGTAACCTGTTATTACAATAATCAGGGAGTCTGTATGAAGCATGAGAGCAGGATGGATTTTGAGATTTATCCGGGCTTTGATACTCCAAAGTGGGCCAAAGGTGCGGTAATGTACCAGATTTATGTAGACCGTTTTCTTAACGGAGATCCTACCAATGATGTTGTGACCGGAGAATATCATTATATTGGAGATAAGAGTGTACAGGTAGAACAGTGGAATAAGATTCCGGCAGTGATGGGTGTGCGTGAATTTTACGGCGGTGATCTGCAGGGAATTATGAACAAACTGGATTATCTGCAGGATCTGGGAGTCGAGGTTATTTATTTAAATCCGATTTTTGTTTCTCCAAGTAATCATAAGTATGACTGTCAGGATTATGATTATGTGGATCCACATTACGGCAGGATTGTAGAAGATTGTAATGAGGGAATCCTTCTTGGAGACGACGATGATAATTCCCATGCATGGAAATATATCAAACGTGTGACAGATAAGAAGAATCTGGAAGCAAGTAATGAGCTTTTTGCAAAACTGACAGCAGAGATCCACAGAAGAGGAATGAAGATCATTCTGGATGGTGTGTTCAATCACTGCGGTTCTTTTAATAAGTGGATGGACAGAGAACGTATTTATGAGAATCAGGAAGGATATCCGAAAGGAGCTTATGTTTCTGCGGACAGTCCCTATCGTAATTTCTTTTCCTTTAATGATCCTAATGCATGGCCATATAACACCTCCTATGATGGATGGTGGGCACACGATACACTGCCTAAATTAAATTATGAGGGTTCCAGAGAACTTTATGATTATATTCTTCGTGTTGGACAGAAATGGGTATCTGCTCCTTATAATGTAGACGGTTGGAGACTGGATGTGGCGGCGGATCTGGGACACAGCAATGATTTTAACCATCAGTTCTGGAAAGATTTCCGGAAGGCAGTGAAAGCTGCCAATCCAAATGCCATTATCCTGGCAGAGCATTACGGTAATCCGGAAGGCTGGCTGAAAGGTGATGAATGGGATACAGTCATGAACTATGACGCATTTATGGAGCCGCTGACCTGGTTCCTGACAGGTATGGAGAAGCACAGCGACGAGTATCGTGAAGACCTGTTAGGAAACAGTGAGGCTTTTATCGGAGCTATGAAAACGCACATGAGAGCGCTTCATATGTCTGCACTTCAGACAGCCATGAATGAATTGTCAAATCATGACCATTCCAGATTCCTGACCAGAACCAATCACAGGGTAGGACGAATTTCCTATGCAGGTCCGGAGGCGGCATCTGAGGGAGTAAATCCGGCAGTTATGCGTGAGGCGGTTACCATCCAGATGACCTGGCCGGGCGCACCGACTGTATATTACGGAGATGAGGCAGGACTCTGTGGATTCACAGATCCGGATAACAGACGTACTTATCCCTGGGGACGTGAGGATTATCAGATGATCGACTTCCACAGGGTAATGATCCGTATCCATAAGAAATATGAAGTGTTAAAAACGGGATCACTGGGATTTCTCTGGAATGATTATCAGGGACTTTGTTATGCGAGATTTTCTCATGATGAACAGATAATTGTGATCGTAAATAATCAGGAAGAAGGCAGGGAAGTGGAGATACGGTTAGAACAGGCAGGAATCAGCCGTCTGGAAGATACAAAGCTGAAACGTGTTGTCATGACATCTGCAGTGGGATTTACGGAAGAATGTAAAGAATACACAGCAGCAGCCGGAATTCTGAAGATCACAATGCCGGCATTTGGCGCAGTGGTCTTACATCATAAAAATTAACAAAATGCGAAGCGGATGATCTTATCCGCCTGACCCGGACGGCAGCCTCTTGCGGAAGAAGGGGCTGCCGCTTTATAATATAACAAAAAAAGATCCAGACAAATGTCTGAACCTTTTGATGGATGGAGAAGGATTCGAACCTTCGAAAGCGTTGCTAACAGATTTACAGTCTGCCCCCTTTGGCCACTCGGGAATCCATCCTTAAACCGAAACTTATTATATATGAAATATTTAAATAATGCAAGTACTTTTTTATAAATTGCAGAAAATTATTATATATTGTGTATTGTCGGACTTTTTTACATATCTTCCGGGGAATTTTGTTTGTCATTTTTTTGGCAAAAGAGTAGACGAAAAAGCAGAAATCTGGTAATATAACCATATCTGGATATAGATGTAATTCCATATCGGAGATTGATTAGGGTAACTGAGAATGAACACAGTTACTACAGATTAGGAGGAATTTATCATGTTAGTAAATGCAACAGAAATGCTGAAAAAAGCAAAAGCAGGTCATTATGCAGTTGGACAGTTCAACATCAACAACCTTGAGTGGACAAAGGCTATCCTTTTAACAGCTCAGGAACTGAACTCTCCTGTAATCCTTGGTGTATCCGAAGGTGCTGGTAAATATATGACAGGTTATAAAACAGTTGTTGGTATGGTTAACGGAATGATGGAAGAACTGAACATCACTGTTCCTGTAGCTCTTCATCTTGACCACGGCAGCTATGAAGGATGCTTAAAATGCGTTGAAGCAGGATTCTCATCCATCATGTTCGACGGATCTCATTACCCGATCGAAGAAAACGTTGCAAAAACTAAAGAACTGGTTAAGATCGTTGCTGAACACGGAATGTCTCTGGAAGCAGAAGTTGGTTCCATCGGTGGTGAAGAAGACGGTGTTGTAGGAATGGGCGAATGCGCAGATCCTCAGGAATGCAAGATGATCGCAGACCTTGGTATTGATTTCCTTGCAGCAGGTATCGGTAACATCCATGGAAAATATCCGGCTAACTGGAAAGGCTTAAGCTTTGAAACTCTGGATGCAATCCAGAAACTGACAGGAGAGATGCCTCTGGTACTTCACGGTGGCACAGGTATCCCGGCAGATATGATCAAGAAAGCTATCGACCTTGGCGTATCCAAGATCAATGTAAACACAGAATGCCAGCTTTCTTTCGCAGCAGCTACACGTAAATATATCGAAGAAGGAAAAGATCAGCAGGGTAAAGGATACGATCCTCGTAAACTTCTTGCACCTGGCTTCGAAGCAATCAAAGCTACTGTTAAGGAAAAAATGGAATTATTCGGATCAGTTAACAAAGCCTGATGATAACCTCATAAGTAAAAAATCCCGCATCCTTGTGATGTGGGATTTTTTTATGGACTCAAAAACCTGATGGGCTACGACAACCGAATTCGGACAAAATATACCGCAAAGTGGGGCGTGCAGATTGCAGGAATGATTTTTCAGAAACGCTCTAAAGTAACAGGCGGTTGCTATCTGGAATGAATTTTGGCTACGTTACTGAGAACGGAGTGAACAGTAACAACAGGCGAACTGCATTTTACAAATTGATTTTTATCTCTCTATATAATAAAATAATTGCAGATATCTAAAATAAGGTGAAAGGAAGTAGCAGAACAAAGGATGGAACAGAAAAAAGCCTTAAATAGAAAGAAGCTGAAAGTGATTCTTGTAATATGTATCGTGATGATCGTGACAGCGGGAGTCGGTCTGGCTGTTTACATACATCATGTGGATACTGTCACACTGGGAAGGAAAGTAAGTGTGTACAGGTTAGATGTATCGAAGCTTACTGTGGGAGAAGCGCAGCAGAAAATATCTGAAGCATTTCAGAATAAAACAATAACATTTCATGAAGATGGAAAGGATGTTTATAATGTTTCAATGGAACAACTGGGATACAGTCTGGATCAGGACATTCTGAAAAGTGCGCTGGAAACATTGAAACAGGAGAGAAGCGGGACATTTAAACTTTTTGCATCACAGAGAGATTATAAGATTGATTATCAGATCATAAGAGATGAAGCACAGGAACAGGCAGCATTGTCTGCAGATCATTTTGATGAAAAAGACAGAACAGAACCTACGGATGCACATATCCGATATAGTAAAAAGAAACAGAAATATGTGTTGGTGAAACAGGTTCCCGGAAATCAGATTGATGAAAACAGGCTGTTGAGTTATGTGGAGGAAACTCTGGATAAAGATTTCGAAACAGAATTGCTTACATCTGATGTAAAGATGGAATTAAACGAGGAAGTTTACCGGCAGCCGGATATTGAAGAATCAGGTGAAATGAAGCAGAAGGTGAAGAAGTTAAACAGCCTGTTGAAAAAATACCGCAGTACAACAGTTTCTTATCTGTTTGGTGAGGAAACGCAGGTGCTGGATTCAGACACGATCAGTTCCTGGCTGCGGATTAAAAATAGTGGTATAAGCATTGATAAGGATGCGGCTGCAGATTACATATCGAACATGGCAAATAAATATAATACTATTTATTTGCCGCGTACTTTTCATACATCGTTGGGAACGGATGTTACGGTTTCTGATAATGAATATGGATACAGGATCGATCAGGATGCAGAGCTGACACAGCTTCTTGAAGATCTTAAAAGTGGTGAAAATGTATCCAGAGAGCCGGTGTACAGCAGCAGTGGCATGAAGAGAAACGGAACAGATGACCTGGCAGGCAATTATATAGAAGTCAGTCTTGATTCACAGCATTTATGGCTGTATAAAGATGGTGCGCTGGTTACTGAAACAGATATTGTCAGCGGTGCACCCACACCGGAACGTGAGACTTACAGAGGAGCATGGCCGATTGCATATAAGGCAAGTCCGTTTACGTTGAGCAGTGAAGAATATGGATATGCGGAAACGGTAAAATACTGGATGCCGTTTGTTTATGGACAGGGACTTCATGATGCATCATGGCAGTCTGCATTTGGTGGAAACCGATATAAGACAGGACATGGAAGTCACGGCTGTATCAATCTGCCGGAAGATCAGGCGGCATTGATATATAATACAATCGATGGAGGATATCCTATTATTATTTATTAAAGATATATAGGATGGATTTTATCTGTCTGATTAAAGAGAAAGAATAGGAGGTATAACATGGAATTTCAGAATCTGATAGAAAAGAGACGGAGTGTTCGTAAATATGTAGAGAGAAATACGGTGACGAAAGATGAAATTTTGAGTATGATAAAAGCAGCTCAGGAGGCGCCTTCATGGAAGAACTCTCAAACAGGACGTTATTACTGTATTATGGACGAAAAGAATGTGGAACAGTTCAGACGGGAATGTCTGCCGGAAATGAATGCAGGGAAATGTGAGAATGCAGTGTTGCTGGTTAGTACTTTCGTACATAACAGAGCAGGTTTTCAGAAAGATGGAACAGCGGATAATGAAATTGGAAATGGATGGGGATGTTATGATCTTGGGCTGCAGAATGAGAACCTGATATTAAAGGCTGAAGAACTGGGATATGGAACTCTTATTATGGGGATCAGGGATGCGGATAAGATCAGAGAATTTTGTTCTGTTCCAGAGACGGAGACTGTTGTTGGGGTAATTGCGGTAGGAGTCCCGGGGGAAGAGCCTGGACGGCCGAAAAGGAAAGATACAGAAGAGATAGTGAAGTTTTTGTAAGATCAGTTAAAGGGGGATGTGGCACCAAACAATTCTTTTCGGATTGGTTTTGGGTCTTAAGAAAAGCTAAGGCTGGGAAGTCTGCTAAAAGGGGGACGCAGTTCCAAACAATTCTCTTCGGCTCGGTTTCGGGTCTTAAGAAAAGCTGAGGCTGGGAAGTCTGCTAAAAGGGGGACGCAGCCCCAAACAATTCTCTTCGGCTCGGTTTCGGGTCTTAAGAAAAACTAAGCCCGGGAAGATCAGCTAAAAGCATTCGCAGATAACTCAAACTCGCCGCGAAGCGGCTCAGACAGTGAGTGATCTGCGAATAACGCTGATCTTCCCGGGCTAAGATTTTCTAAAGACCCTGCAAATGTCGCCGAAGAGAATTGTTTGGGGCTGCTGGTTGTTGGCTGTGACTGTTGGCTGAGGGAGAAGGATAATGGTGGTTTGTTAGTTTGGCGGAATAGAAAAGTTTTCTATATATAGTATGAAGGGGAAGGAAAAGCTGGGGTGTTGTGTATATATGGTATATGGATGCTGCATGATATAGGAAGGATAGATGGGGAGGATGGTTGGAATTTCGGTGTCAGATAGACTGGATGTCTGTTGGGAATTTAGTGGAGATTAGGGTGAAAATATAAAAAGTTTGTCAAATTATGAAATTAACTGTTGACAGGGGCTGCTTTCGGTGTTATATTAGTTGAGCTGTCGGAAATAATTGTTTCTTGAAAAGAGACAATTTAAGATGATTTCTGAAAGAAAAAAGAAATTTTAAAAAGTGCTTGACAACTTGAAGCAAACGTGTTAAAGTAATCGAGTCGCTTGAACAGAGCCGACAATCACAGATCAGAAGAACAGTTCCGAAATCAGGAAGAGTTCGAAAAACTTTGAAAAAACTTGAAAAAATTCTTGACAAAGAAAAAGAGATGTGATAAAATAAACAAGCTGTCGCAAGACAGACAACCTTGATAACTAAACAGTGAAACACATACGATTCTCGAAAATTCTTTACATT